>Ga0210393_10000014_pt1 | contig 284401 bp, 248 predicted proteins | sample IncBWC27OmetaG_FD_160068 | JGI IMG/M metagenome (GOLD analysis project Ga0210393, IMG submission 160068) | Forest soil microbial communities from Barre Woods Harvard Forest LTER site, Petersham, Massachusetts, United States - Inc-BW-C-27-O ... | reverse complement strand
GGCCAGCCCGTGACCTCGACGCTTGGCTTCCCGACCGTTGGAAGCAAGCTCATATCGCCCGATGCGCCGCTCTGGAAATTCCGGTTCCTCCCAATCCATAGCACCTGCGCTTCACATATCGCTCACGTAAGTACACCTGTACCACGGCTTTGATTGAAAACGGTTCGCGCTGTGGTCGACTGAGGATAGGGAGGATTATCTGATGAAGAAGCTCTATGCCCTAGTCTTCATTTCTCTGCTCACGATTTCCACCAGAGCAGGCGAGCTCGCTAGTTCATTCAAAGAAGCTTGCGCCCTAGCAGCTACTCAACAAAAGGAACGCGCCGAACAAGCATATATTCATCTTGATCTGACGCCGTACTACCAGAAAAAATACTCGCCTGTCTTTCAGTCTTGTCTAAGGTCGACTGAACACCCCGACACGTCGCCGTTCGACTTCGTAGCGGCAATCGGAAAAGATGGCCGTGTTTTGCGGCTCTATGTAGATCACGAGACCAACATATTTGCCTGTGTGCGGCAGACGCTGCAACAAGACGAATTTCCACACCCCCCACTCGCCCCCCATTACTTCCACGTTTCAATGAGCTTTGGGAATTAGCTGGATTGGCAGAGGGGCACTCACATGGTTTGGACGAAACGATTTCTGCTCGCATTGCCGTTTGCGATCGCGGCCGTGTTGAACGTGTTCCTACTTATTGCCGACCGGTTCCACTTGAGGTCGGAACACATCGCCGGGTACGGTTTTCTTTTCGGCACACCGTGGGCGTGGCTTCTAGACCGTGGTTGGTTTGGCCATGTTCGTACCCGATGGATGATGGCCTTGGAAGTATATTCGGTCGTCTTGTGGATTCCCGCTGTGCTCTATTCATGCTGTATTTGGCTAGTATTCGCTGGCCTCAAAATGATTTCGCGTCATCACTCTAACCCGCCAGGTCCTGATTAGCGCGGTGACCGGAAAAGTGGAGCCCCGGTACCCTTCCTGTTCACCTGCGAACAGGTTGGCCAAGAATCTCCCAGCAACGTCGACTAATGATCTTGACTCAAGATGAAGTGGTGAAAAGTAAAGTAAAATGAAGCTCGTCAAGATTGCCGACAGCAAAAGAGAAATACGTAAATGCGATTTCGGATTCCCAGAGGTAAATGCTGGACGATGTGCGTCGCCCTTAGTTTCATATCCGCCTCATTGGAAGGGTTGCCCTGCTCTGCCGAAACCCTGCACGAGTCCTTTGATATTTCGGTTCCGCAAGCGCCGATTCCAGTGGCGGTTGCAAATAAGCAAGAACTTGTCTACGAAATTCATCTCACAAACTTCAGCCCCGATGATTTGCTGTTGCACTCCTTGACCGTTCTTGATGAATCCAGCCACAGGCAGCTTTCGATGTGGTCGGATCGTGATCTGGCAAAGAGATTTCGTTTGCTTGGAAAGCCGGACGACGCAGAGAATCCCAGCATGGTTGTTCATTCGGGCCAGACTGCAATCGTATATATCGAATACGAATGCGCTGCGAGCGAACTGCCTGCTGAACTAGTCCACCACGTCGATTATTCTATTGCCGGACAACAAGCGCGCTTCACCGTGGGCGGAGGCCGGACTACGATTCAAACAGAAGCCCCGGTTGAGTTGAGTCCGCCATTGCGCGGAGGACCGTGGGTAGCGGTCTATAGTCCGGATTGGCAGCGCGGACATCGGCGTATGTTTTATGCCATCGATGGGACGGCGCACGTGCCAGGTCGATTTGCAGTGGATTTCTTTATGGTCGATGATCAAGGCAAAACGACTCACGGAGACTCTGATCGTGTTCAAGATGCGCTGGATTATGGCGCGGCGGTGCTTGCCGTCGCTGACGCAAAGGTAGTGGCGATACGCGATGGAATCCCAGAGAGCGAAAAAATCTCACAAAATCACAAGCATTCTCTAGAAGACGCACCTGGAAATCATATCGTCTTGCAGCTCGATGATCACCGATTTGCCGTATATGAGCATTTGAAGCCTGGCAGCATACGCGTGTCGGTTGGCAGCCGTGTTCGTCGCGGACAGATTATAGCTGCCCTCGGCTTTACGGGTGACTCAACAGGCCCGCATCTGCACTTCGACGTAGCCAATGGTCCCGAACCCCTAAATGCGGAAGGATTGCCGTTCGTCTGCACGCAATTCAACTTGATCGGACGATACAAGCGTGTCGAAGATTTAGGCGTGCGAAGATGGGAGCCTTTGGCTGCCGGTCAGCCCGAGCTAAGAGTCCACGAGATGCCGCAACCAAATGCTGTTCTACTGTTCTAAATCCTGTAACAAAACCTTTCCAGAGATTCGCGAAGGTCACTATCGCTGGCCTAATTTTCGGACGACGTTGCTTTCATATCGTTCCAGTGCTCCGGGCTTGCAACTCTGATTAACGCTGCCGGGAGTTGGCCGGCTTTGTTCATTTATAATTCCATCTGTCAACATGGGGTGAGCGTTGGATCATGCATTCTCAGGCTAAACTCTCGTGCGCTTCGGAGATTCTAGTTTTCCGCGACCGCTACCGCGAAGAGATGAATTGCCAAATTGTTCATGACTCGATTCACCGACGCTCGGGCTGGACGTTGACCTACGTGCTTGAGTTGGACGTAATCTCGGTAGGCTTTGGATCAATTGCCATAGGCGGTCCATGGACGAATAGGCCGACGCTGTTCGAGTTTTACGTCCTGCCACAGTACCGTTCTTTCTCTTTCGACCTCTTCGAAAAACTTCTTTCCGTCAGCGGGCCGCAATTCATGGAGATTCAATCCAACGATCTATTGCCAACGGTCATGTTGCACACGTATGCGCACGAGATTGTGAGCGAAAAAATTGTGTTTCACGACAAAGTTAGCACTGCGCTGGCGGCTCATGGCGCAACTCTTCGACGGATAAGCTCAGATGAAGAGACCGGGGCCTACATCGAGCGACGACAAGGGGGCCCGGAGTGGGTGCTCGAATTGGACGGGAAGGTCGTCGCCCAGGGCGGAATTCTATTTCACTACAATCGGCCTTATGGCGATATCTATATGGAGGTGGCCGAGGCTTTTCGGCAGCGTGGACTCGGATCGTACCTCGTGCAGGAATTGAAGCGCGCAGCCTACGAGCTTGGCGCAGTTCCCTGTGCGCGTTGCAACACCACGAATGTCCCGTCGCGTCGGACTCTGCAAAAGGCTGGATTTATTCCCTTCGCGCACATGCTCACCGGTGTTATTTCCGCCGGAGGATAGGCCTGCGACGCGCACATAGACCTCGTGCGCCCGAGGTGAGAACCAAGTCTTCTCGAATGTTTTTCTTCACGTGTCTGTTAAACACGACAAACCAGGACTTAGCAAGCCAGAATGTCCCAACGAGCCTTCTGACTCAGAATAACTTCCGGTTTTGCCCATCCAGCCACGATTCGGTTTGCCCGATCAGGGCAGCAGTGGGGGATTGGCCAGATGCGCCAGATTCAACGCCTGCTGCGTAAACCAGGCTCCCGCAATCGGATCGTCGAGCCCCCACAGCGGATCGAAGACCGCCTGGTCTGCTGCGTCAGTCGGCCAGCCTGGCTGCGTGTAGTCTGCATAGTCCCACGCCCGCGCTCCTCCAGCTGCGTCGCACGTTCCATCCGACTGGCCCGGCGTCTTCACCCAAAGATAAGCATCCGCTAGTGAAACGCCCGTATTCGCCGTCGGATGGGTCCCCAGCCCGCGCGCTGGAGGATTGCACCAGCTGCCATTGGTAATGGTCTGGACAACTGCCGCCGGCTGGTTGTACGGTGCATTCGCGTAGATATTGGCATCGAGCGGGCCCTGACCATTACGGCTGGTGTCAATCACGAAATGCGTCGTGGCTACGGCCACTCCCATGTTCTGCTCGTACCACTCGTCGGTGTAGACCCAGGTCGCGATGTTGTCCGGATCGACTGTTCCAAAAGGCGAGTAGTACTGGCTGGCACAATACGAATAATTCCCCAGCTTCCATCCGCCCTGTTCTGGATCATTGGCGAAGGCGATACACTCAGAGACCCAGGTGTCATAGGTTGTTTCGTAGTTGTTCAGGTTGAAATTCGATACGTTGGTGAAGAAGCCCTGCGCTTGCTGAACGCCGGCCTGTGCGAGCCGTGCTGCCATGATCGGCACCGCTTGCCAGTGGCTATTGCCCGCATCCAGATAGACCAGCGTCTGCGATCCGGCCTCCAACGTGGTCAGCGCATAGTTGATCTGCGTATATCGGTCCGCCGTAAGTTGCGAGACATCCACCACCGTCGGATCGTATCCGCAGTCGCTAGGCAGGTCTGCGAGCGAGTCCGGTTCCAGCACGATCAACACTTTCTCACTGCCGATCGCGGCTGCAATGGCGTTAATCCATGTCTCATAATCCGCGGTATTCTCTGCGCCCCCCGCCGAGTAGCTGCCGCAATCGCGGCCAGGAATGTTGTAGAGCACCAGCACCGGCAGCGCTCGCTGCACATTTGCTTCGTGGAGAGTCGATATCACGGTGGCGCTCACTTGCGAAGCCGTGCCGCCCGTCAGCCACACCGCCTGTGGGACCGTCTCCATCAGTGCGATCAGCAGCGCGTTCTTCAACTGGCCCTGCTTCAATAGGCTCTCCACCTGTGGCACCGCTCCATTGGGCGGCGCGGGGACAAAGAAACGAGTGTTGGCCGGCAGCGTCTTCGACTGTCCGTGCGCTCCGGCAATGGAAATCAGCAACAGCGCTGCTCCGGCGGCGAATCTGCGCGGAATGCGTCGGCCGGTAGTTGTGTTATGCATCGAGAGACCTCCTCTGGGCATGTCGTGCCCGGTAACATCACGCGCCCACATTATCTAGACCCTCTCATCAAGGTTTGTCAACGTTCCGAGGACCGACTGCCGGATTGTCGGGCAACTCGAAAGTTATGACAGAAGTCGCACTGGGTCCTGGTAGACGACTTATCGCCCGATTGCTCGTCTGATTGCCGGGGTCCCTGCTACTAGGGACGGCTGACCATGCTTAGCGCGAATTGGGAACACATATCGAAAACGCGATGGATCGCATCAACTACCGCCAGTGGTTGCTCGAATGGAATCAAGTGACCACTCTTCGGTACCACGATCTGCTGGCCGCGCGAGGAAAGACGAATTAGCTTTTGTTCTAGTTCCGTGCTGGCTGGATTGTGACCAATGTTAGCGGTCAGCACGATGAGAGGCTTGTCTCCCAAGCTCCCAGACTCTCGAACCTGTTCAGCGCTTTTTGTGGAGGCCAACTCTTCGTCGACCATGGCCTGCACATGTGTGGGCTTTAGAAGGAGGTAGCGCAATCCCGAGTCAAGGTGCTCTGGCAAGGGTGTGTGGTCGGTCGCAAGGAACAAGCGGGCAATACCCAAATGGAACAGAACTGGATACGCTCGCGCGAACCACCGGGTCTCTGCATCATCTTCCCTCTCAGCAGCAGCCTGAGTTGGTGTGGGAGCTTGCTGGTTCTCATGCGAGGAATCGACCAGGACCATCCCCGCGACCTCATCGGGATAGAGCCCGTTGAACACTCGCACGTTGAATCCGCCAAAGGAATGGCCGACCAGTATATACGGCGCCTTCAGACCGGCATTTTGAAGCAGCAGGTGCAATTCTTTCGCTATTTGTTGGCTGGTGCGCGGCGCTGGTCCTGAATCGCTCCAGCCATATCCCGCGCGGTCGTACGAGCACACCCGAGTGAACTTCTCTATGCCCGGCTGTACCAAATCCCATCCCATCGCAGGTATTCCCAGGCCGCTCTCGAGGATGACGGCCGGCGCTCCCGTACCAGTGCAGTGTATGTTGAGACGGAATCCGCCGACTTCTACTGAACGCCCCTCTTGGGGAAAGCGCCGCGCGTCGTTGCGCTCGAAAATAAGTTCATAAGTAGCGCCCGAAATTGCCGCTGCACACACGATCACAGATGCCGCGAGCAGAACCCGCTTGACACGGCGTTTCCATCGCTTGTCGGTTGATCCGATGGCTTCAGCCTCTACTTATCCACAATGGATGCTTGAGAAATTGCCATGGGTTGGATCGAAGGTTCTCAAGAATGACTTCCGGTATCAAGCGTGAGTGAAGTCCAATTGCGACTCATTTTTTGGGCGGGCGGTTAAACATCACAAAGCAGGGCGCGTCAGATCGCGCCACGACAATATCCGGCCATCCATCGCCGTCCAGGTCGCCTGCCGCCATGCCATAGATCGCTCCCTTGTCGTCGCCAAACGATACAGGCTGGTACTGCCTTCCCGTTCCATTGTTGAAATAGACGACTCCCGGAGCTTCAACATAGCCGACAACGATTTCCGGCCGTCCGTCGCGATTCAAATCGGCGGCAATCATGGAATACGGAACTGCCTTGGGCGTGTCGAATCGAATTCCATCGCCAAAATTGCCTTTGCCGTCATTGAGGTACACAAAGCAGCCCAAGTTCTCGTGGCAAGCGGCGATGTCCAATTGACCGTCACCGTTAAAGTCAGCAACCGCCATCGCGCGGGTGGACGATTTCGGCGGTCCCCAGGCCGCTTGGCGATCAAAGTTGCCCTTGCCGTCGTTGAAATACACTACGCTTTGGCACGAATCCCTGCAGGCATAAATCACGTCGTTCGCGCCGTCGCCGTTCAAATCGGCAATGGCCACCGTCGCCGCGCTCGGCAAGCCCTTCAGGGAATGGCAGTCGAAATGGAGCTTGCCGTCATTCAAGCAGACATAGCTCGTCATTTCTCGATTCGCAACCGCGATATCCGGATAGCCGTCGCCGTTCAAGTCGCCAACCGCCGCGTTTCTGGTTGACCACTTTCGATCGCCATAGGTTCCGCCAATGGTGAAATTACCTTTTCCGTCGTTGAGCAGGACCAACTTTGGGTCCGGCTCATCATTGCTCAGGACCATATCCAGGTGGCCGCTTTTGGTCATGTCTGCCAAAGACCCCGAATAACTCTTGGTGGCTTTGCTCGGAAGCGCAGGCCCCGGTGTGAAGTGTCCCTTGCCATCACCAAAGAAGATTCGGCTGGGCACTTGCCAATGGCGTCCCTTGACCAACACGATGTCCGGATGACCATCACCGTTAAGGTCGCCGATGCTGGCGTTGGCGGATGTTTCCGAAACTGTCTCTAAGGGTACAATCTCAAACGAACGTGGGCCGCCGGCCTTGAACGATTCCTCCTTAGAGTGAGTGCTGAGGGACGCCAGAGGAGTCATTCGAAAAACCGCGAACCGGGCAGAAGCGAACGCCGCGATGAAAAATCCGCAATACAAAAGGGGCCGTCTCATGTCTTCTGCGATAATGAATGGCCTACGCCGAAGTTGCAAATACTACTTCTTTATCAGATTGAACCGCACTGTCCTAGTCGCTTGGCCTCTATGTGGCATCCTGGGTTTCTGAGCGCGTGATCAGCTACACCGAAGTTATCCCGGGACCGCATTCTAGGAGGAATTGAAGCAAGCCGTCACGCCACTTGGACGACTAACGCGGTTGCCGCCCAAGTCAAGTACTGGGAGTCAACTTGGCGGTTTGCCGACTTACCGGGGAGTACGCCTGAAATTAGGCTAAAATCAGTTTGTGAAATTGGCGATGAGTCTTCGAGTTTTCCAAACGATTTTTCTCGTGCTAGGGCTCGCGGTGATGGTCCACGTGCAGCAGGTTGCTTTTCCCCTTACTACTTCGGCGCAAACTCCTCAGCCGATCCCAATCGAAACCGCGCTTCCTCCGTTTCAATTTCTTCAGAAGGCTGGGCCGTATCCGGTAGGCTTAAGGGTGGTGAATCAGTACGATCCCTCGCGAAAGTCTCCTGTCTTACCTGGGGACCATTCCAAAACAGCTGAAAGCGACAAAGGCCGCCCTCTGCAGACGCTCATCTGGTATCCAGCACTGCCAAGTGGGATCAAGTCAATGAAGGTTGGCGACTATGTGGCGTTGGCAGATACCGAGATTTCTTTCGGCGCGCCTGATCAAGAGCACAACAAATGGCGTTCGCGATTAAGGAGTTCCTTCGATGTCCCGCTGTGGGCAGTGCGCGATGCAAAAATGGCGGAGGGACACTACCCAGTTCTCATTTATGCTCCCAGCGATTCATCCATTGCATGGGAAAATGCCGATCTGTGCGAGTACCTTGCCAGCCATGGCTATGTCGTTCTTGCCAGCCCATCGATGGGAGTGTCGACGCGAGATATGACCGACGACCTGGCAGGGATTGATTCCCAAGCTCTGGACATCTCATTCCTTGTCACGTATGCCGAAAAGCTTCCTGGCACAGATTCGTCAAGGATTGCTGTAGTGAGCTTCAGTTGGGGAGGGATATCGAGCCTATTTGCGGCGTCGCGGGACTCTCGCATTCAGGTCTTGGCTGAAATGGATGGCAGCATGCGCTATTACCCAGGACTCGTGACAAAAGCCGGATCCATTCACCCGGAGCAATTGAACGTCCCACTTCTCTTCTTTACCTCAAACAGGGAAAACTTTATCGAGGACATCGAGCACTCCGATATGGACATGACAGGGCACAACGTGCTGAATGAGTGGACACATGCGGATGTCATGACGGTCAATATGTTAGGAATGTCCCATCCTGAATTCTGCTCGATGTTTGAACGCTTCAAGACACCCAAAGATTTCGCGGAGTGGGATCAGGTCGCAGATTATGGACGGAACGACGCTAATACGAGCTATTCCTGGGTTGCGCTTTACACGCTTCAATTTCTGAATGCTTACCTAAAGCACGATGGCGCGGCGAAGGCATTTCTAGCGAGAACTCCCGCTGAAAACGATGTACCCATGCACATCATGGGAATCAGATTCAGCCCGAAGTCGTTTGCCGAGATAATGCGATTCGCAGCTCGGACGGGAGAAGAGAGCGCGTGGAAGGCATTCCAAAGCTTCACTGCCGATCCCATGCACCGTTACGTGATCGGCGAAGAGAAGACGATAAATAGCCTTGGCTATGCCTTCCTTCAGGAAAAGAACCCGTCGGCAGCCGTCGTGCTGTTCAAATTGAACACAAAGGCCTATCCCGATTCCGCGAATGCATGGGACAGCCTTGGAGATGGTTACGAGGCGACGAACGATATCCAAGATGCGCGTATGGCATATGCGCGGTCTGTCGAGTTGAATCCTAACAATGAGCACGCGAAGGGTGAGCTGGTTAAATTGCGCAAATAGCGTCTACGAGATAGCCTCCACACAGCTCCAACTCCTGGACTTGCGGTAGGGCCGCCTGCGCCATAGACTGACTTCTCGGACGCCCACAGATATACAACTCCATGTCTATCCCTTTTGTTGAGCTTAAGAGTGAGCCTCCCATTCGTGGTTTCCTGCACGAGCCTCCGCAGCCGAGTCGGAACGCCACCATTGTGCTCACGCACGGTGCTGGCGCAGATTGCCAGTCTAAACTGTTGGTGGAGATCTCAGAGGCGCTGGCCGCGTCGGGATTCACCGTTTTGCGGTTCGACCTGCCATTCCGCGTCGCACGACCGCATGGACCACCTTCTCCCGGCAGCGCGATCCGGGATCGAGACGGTCTCCGCCACGCTGTCGCGGTCATGAGAGATAAAACGAAGGGCCGGATGTTTATGGGTGGCCATTCCTACGGCGGACGACAGGCAAGCATGCTCGCGTCTGAAGAGCCGCAGCTGGTGGATGGCTTGCTCCTGCTCTCCTACCCACTTCATCCTCCCAGAAAACCGAATGAACTTCGCACTAGACATTTCCCGAAGCTAGCCACGCCCACGTTCTTCGTTCACGGCACTCGCGATCCCTTCGGCACGACTGCGGAAATGAAATCAGCTCTAGAACTGATCCCCGCCCCACACGCACTCTTTGAAGTGCCAAGCGCTGGCCATGAGATTCTCTCCAAGAAAGCCGTCGGTGAATTGCCCCTTCAAATTGTGAACGGCTTTGAAGCGTTCCTGAAAACACAGAACTGAAAAGTTGCCAGTGCCTGATTAAGCGGTTACCGGAAATGTGGTTCCCGGTACCGACAAACCCGAGTAACACGAACAGACGTATCAAAACAAATGAATTTGAATCGAGCTCTGAAAGGTGGAAAGCCCGTTTGCTTTTCAGGGCGACGTGATTCGCGCTGAGGAGTTGCAGATCGTTCGGGGCAAGAGGGGCAGCGCGATTCTCTTTGTAGCTAATTCGCGAGCGCTTCGCGATTCTCCTTAGCCCAGTCACTATCTGGCGGCACTGGCTTCATGGGGGGCCCGCCAGCGGTACCGCAGGCGCAGGGCCCCTTAGTTTTGGCCTCGGTCATGCAAGAACAGGACTTTGTTTTCAGACAAGCACAGACGTAAACAACTTTCTCCTTTGCCGGTTTCGCGCTCGTAGGCGCGCCCTGAGAGGACCCGCTGCTCAGGATGGATCCAACCGATACAACGGCAATCAAAACGATGGTCGGTATCATTCTGGATCGAGTTTTCTCTGTCATGAATCGTTCTTGCCGTGGCGATGTCGGATTCAGACTCACTGGAATCGCTGACCGAGATCCGCCCACGACTTAACCCTCTAAGCGGAACATACGATTAAAAAATAATTGCGCGCAATATCCACTTCGCACGATTTACATATAGCCAGCCACTCACAGTCATGGACGAGGGCAGGATATGCTGCCATTCCTGCGTTGGGCCAAACTCGTCTCCCCTACTCCATCGGACCATCACCATGTTCTGGGTCACCCAGTTATGCAGACAACGGAGTTATTGAAGAAAGTCTTCGGGAAATGACACGATTGGCGAACGGAGCGACGCTCCAGTTCCTGAAACACTCTGTGCAGAAAGTCACCTTTGCGCGACGGCTGCATATTCATTACTGCGTCTTTAGTCTTTTCCGCAGAAGTGAAGCGTAGACGAGAAAATTAAAGGCTAGAACGATCATAACCAATGCGTCTTGCCATTTTGAAGACAGCCCGTCTTGATAGATGATCGGAACCAGATAGCGGGCAACGAAGTCTCCGCTGTCCCCCGTAACGCCGGCTCGACCGGCAAGGAAAATCTCAAGTGCAGTTAATGGACACACGATCCCTTGAGATAACTCTGCATAGACCGTCCATACCAAGGCCGACAAATGAAGCGGCATCAGCCACCACAATCGCCGCCGCGCCAATAGGCCGCCGGCGCAAACGAATAGAATAAATGCCAGGTGCACGACGAGAACGAATTCTGTCAATGCTCGGTACATGACGTGGCCTGATTGTGATCGTATGACGGTTCGTTCGTAAACTGATCTCTTCGGCTAACTTTTCCGCTTACCGTCCAATGTGGATTTAGGTCAAAACTTTTCCGGTAATGCTAATCAGGAACAACCCTGCATTCCGAATACGGCTGAGGTTTGCACCCCTGCGGAGCGCGCTGCTGCAGAATGGCGAGCAAAGTCAGCGGCATCTTCTTTGGCACTTCAAAAATCGCGACTTGAGGCGTCTTGATTTCATCGTGGTAAGCGATACGCAGAAAGTGTTTTCTCTGACGTTTTTTTACCAAGCTGACAGCGATGGCAGGCAGAACTCCCAAGTGATGCGTAACCCGTTGCGAGTGGTCGTAGGAATCGATGCTTGCGTATGGGATGGCCAGCCTGACGGAGGAAGACACGAAGACCAGTTCGGTCTGCGAAGTCATATCTAATTTTCCCGGGCTTCCCTCCTTCAAATTCTCGACGGTCCCGCCAACATATGAAACGTCGCCGTCGTCAACGGCAAGCAGAGGCCAAGCGAAAAGCAAAACCAGACAGAGCGCAGCCAGCCTTTTCATGACGGTGCCTTCCCGAATCGCAGTAAGTTGTGTGTGCACGACGAAAATAAAAACGTTCTTAACGCTGCACTTAGATTGCCTCTGTCTCAGCGAGGAAGCCCTTTGTTTTGCTAGTCGCCCCGAGTGCGCCTGGAAGCGAAAGTGCAGGGGCGGCCAGACACCGACACATTTACCCTCCACAACTGGAGCGAACGGCTTCATGGCTCAAGATCGTATTTTTCGATTGGATTGTTTTTCGATTCGGCTAGGTCCTGATGAACGCAGTAAAGTGGGTTTTGGTAAGATGCCTGTAAAGCCGCCGGAGAAAATTGATGGACGAACAAGAGTTTGATTCATCATTTCTGCCTCGGCCCTTCGGGACAGCTGGAGAAGAAGTCGCCAAAGGGAAAGCAGAAAAACCCCATGTTTCGCGTGGATGCAAGCCCCGATGAAATCTGCTGGGCGAACCGTTGCAGCTCGCGGAAATCCTCCAAATCAAAGCCCGAAGGTATTTCAGGGTACGGCGCAAGCAGTTGACGCTGCAGGTGATCGGAAGTCCTGTCCCGCCAAGCAAGACCGAGCGTTCCGCACCGACGCAGCCGAGCTGCAGCCCGCGTTGACTCTGCTCGTTGCGAAATCCTCCGCCGCGCGATCGAGTATCTGGAAAAATACGGAGCGGGCCAAGCAGAGCGAAAGCAGAACCATCCGCAAAGGGACTTTCGCGACGGTGCTACGGCCGAGCCTGCTTCGCCGCAAGATCAATGAGCAGGATCTCCGAATTTTCGTGCAAGCGGTCGAAGACGATGTGGCTGGTATCGGGAGTGATGTCAAAGGTCTGCATCGTGGCGGGACTGTTCAGCCGCGTCAAACGCCGCGAGGCCATAGTGCTAAGGTCGAGCCGCCAGAAATCCTGCCCGGCCAGCGTGCTTCCGAGCATATAAATTAGGCCCGAGCCATCCGGCAGGAAGCGCATACGCTCACCTTCGCGCTGCACTTTGATTTCCGGCAGATTCACGGGGGTACCATCCGGATGCACGGCCTGGAGCGGCGCTAGCGTGAACACCTGCGTGCCGCAATAGACGATCAGATCTCCGCGCGGAGACCACACCGGATCCAAAAACGGTCCCGTGGCGATCCGAACCGGAGTGCCGCCGTTGGCGGGTAATTTGAACAAGCCAGCGCCATTGCGGTCGCTACCGGCCGCGACAATCCATTGGCCATCCGGAGACCAGGAAGCCGTGCCACGAACATCAACGTCGCTAGAGAGCGGCCGGAGTCCCGTTCCGTCCGCGGCAATCACATGCAGCAGCTGCTTCCCGTTGCGGCTTAGCGCAAACGCAACACTGTTCCCGTTTGCCGAGACGGCCGGCGGCGAGTGGAGTGCGCCGTCCGAGCCCTTCCAAATCTCGAGAGCTTTGCCATCGCGAGAGCTCCACAGGCCGTCCGCCCCGTCTCGCGAGGACAAATAGAACAACGATCCTCCTCCAAAGCGCGGCGCTCGAGCGTGGGTGGTGGGTAATGGGAAAGCCGTGACTTCCTTTTCTTCGACAACGCCAGTGGTAATCGGAACACTCCACAAGTTGACCTGGGGGTTTACGACGCTGGCAGCAATATGCAGGCCATCGGCGGTGGCTGCCACAGCTGTGAATTGTTCCAAACCAGAACTCACGCGTTGGGACGTTCGGGAGTTGGCATCAAACGACCACAACCATGGTCCAGCCCCGTTTTCGTTGTGCGCAACAAACAGAATTGTCCGCTCGTCGATCGGAGTCGGGTACGCGATATCGCTCTTTAGATGTGTGAGCTGCTCGGGTGCTCCACCATCCGGGGAAATGCGCCACAAATCCATCTCCCGCGTGGCTGGCCTGCCGCGCACCAGGTAGATCCAGCGTCCATCCTTCGACCAGATCGGAAAATGGTTGTGCAATCCAGGGTCGTTTTGCACGACCTGGCGGGGATTGGTGCCGTTGTGATCCGCCACGAACGTCGGGTCGCCGGGTTCCCACGTGTGATAGGCCACCCGGGAGCCATCCGTCGACCACGCCACCTCGGCCGCCCGGTCAGCCAGGAAATTGTGCGGCTCTCCGCCAATCAGTGGCCATAGCATGAGCCTCCTGGCTTCCGTTCCGGCGCTCCAAACTTCCGAGCCATCGCCTGAAAATCCTATGGCACGAAGGGGCGCGCGCGCATCCCCGATGCGGCCCTTGGTGAGGTTAGCGAGACCGTTCCCGTTTGATTGAATTAGCCAGATATCAAACGATTCGCCGCGGTTGCTGACGAAGGCGACAAATTTTCCGTCGGGCGAAATGGCAGGGTCCGTTTCGGCGCCTTGAAAGTCCGTGAGGCGAGTGAACTGGGCATTGGAAAGCGGATTCAGTCGAGTTGGACCGGGGCGAAGCAAGAATAACAATGTGGAGAGGACAATGATTGCAACGATGGCGGCAGCAATCCACACCCAGCGAGATTTTGCGGGCGCTGCTCTTGGGAGCGCCTCCGCGGCGGTCATTTTTCCGGAACCGGTGTCGCGTTTCAGGCGCTTTAAATCGGCGCGCAACTCCGCAGCGCCTTGGTAACGAACGTTACACTCCTTTTCCAGAGCCTTTAGAATGATGCGCTCTAAATCAGGTGGCAGCTCGGAATTGAGGCGAAGCGGTGAAATAGGGTCTTTGTTGAGCAGCAAATTAAAACATCCCGCCGAGGTGTCTCCGCGGAAGGGGAGCGCGCCGGTCGCCATCTCGTAGAGAATGGCGCCAAAGGAGAAGAGGTCCGTGCGGGCGTCGAGAGCTTTCCCCAGTGCCTGCTCCGGAGACATGTAGGCAACCGTACCGATGGTTGTTCCCGGGCTTGTCAGATGCTCGGGATCCTCTTCGAGCGTGGGCAGCAGGTCGGTTGTGAGCGACGCATTCTTCGCAGAATTTACTTTCGCCAGGCCGAAATCGAGAATCTTGGCGTGTCTGCCTTCAGTAATAAAAATGTTCGCCGGCTTGATGTCTCGATGGATGATGCCTTTGGAGTGGGCGGCGTTCAGCCCATCGGCCACTCCCATCGCCACGTCCAGCAACAATTCCATTTCCATGGGCCGGGCGGCGATGGCGTGCTTTAGCGTTGTGCCCTCGAGATATTCCATGGCGATGAAGGCTTTGCCATTTTCCTCGCCGATGTCGTAAATGGTGCAGATGTTCGGATGGTTCAGCGCCGATGCGGCACGGGCTTCGCGGCGGAACCGCTCCAAAGCTTGGCGGTCCTGGGCTACGTGTTCCGGCAGGAATTTGAGAGCGACGAACCGGCCGAGGCGCGTGTCCTCGGCCTTGTACACGACACCCATGCCGCCACTCCCAAGCTTTTCGATCACGAGGTAATGCGAGATGGTTTTCCCGATTAAATCTGGCGAATCGGCCATTTGGCGCTCATCTTAGGTTGTGGCAGAAGGCAAGTCAACGAAGAGGGGCACGAAGAGAATCCGACGGCCCAACTTAGCAAGGGTTGACTTCGTGAGCGCACCTGAACCGAAGAACAGTTATGGACGGAAACCTGAAATGCTAGTCTGACTGAAGGCCGCGCAGAAAAAGCGGCCCGGGTGCACATAAGCTGCGCCAAAGACTCAGTGATCAGGTATAGGTGACCGTGTTTCGTCTGGATTACATCTCGTGCGTTCTTACAGTCCTTTCGACCATTCTCATAGGAAGGAAATTCTGGCAAGGGTGGATGGTTGCCTGTGCAAATAGCTTGGTCGTTTGCGTCATTGCTTCACGAACCGCGCAATTTGGATTCATACCCGCGAATCTCTTCTGTGTTGCGCTCTATTCCTACAATGTGTGGAACTGGCGCAGCCCGCGAGGGCGAGCTTCCAAGTAGGTCCTGGTAGAACACGGCGGAATTGAATCGCAAACCTAGGGCTTGCGTCGGTCAATTCCGACGCACGAAACCGATAGCTTCCTGCCTGCGCATAATTCAGGATGAATAAGGACGCTCGGCGTCTTGACGTCAGCGCCGCCGCGCTCCCCCGATGGCGGCGACGTCGATCTTCTTCACCTTCATCATCGCCTCGAAGGCACGCTTTGCCTCATCGCCACCAGCCGCGAGCGCATCGGTTAGCGCGCGCGGGGTGATTTGCCAGGAGAGGCCCCAGCGGTCCTTGCACCAACCGCACTGGCTTTCCGTCCCTCCATTGCCGACGATCGCGTTCCAGTAACGGTCCGTCTCTTCCTGATTGTCCGTCGCGATCTGAAAGGAAAAAGCCTCGGTGTGCCGGAACGCCGGGCCGCCGTTGAGACCGAGACAGGGAATGCCTAGGACGGTGAACTCCACAGTTAGCACATCGCCCTTCTTGCCGCTCGGATAATCACTGGGAGCTTCGTGAACCGCGGTTACTTTGCTATCCGGAAAGGTGGAGGCATAGAAGCGCGCCGCCTCATGCGCGTCTCTGTCGAACCAGAGGCAGATCGTGTTCTTTGGCTTCATGTTTTTGTGCTCCTTTTGCTCGATCAGGGCGAGCGACACTGGTCGCGATCCCCACGGATTATAGAAGAAAAGCCAGCAAAATCCCGGATTCCCGGTCAGCGCTGCCGTTACCGGAAACTGACTCACTACCTGTCCAGTGCGCCGTTTGTGCCCTAGACGGGGCTCACTCAATCGCGACGCTGACGACATTGCTCTTGCCGTTGGCGCTGGCCACGTAGACTTCAGAGGGGCCTGCCCGAATCGAGGCTGGCGCGTTGACCTGGAGCATGGCCCCGCCGCTCAAGACTAACTTTGCTACCACGCCTCGCGACCCGAATGCTTCGCCATAGCGCCTTTGGTTGAGCCTCTGCCGAGCCCGGTGCTATTCTGATTTCTATGGCGGATCCCGCTATCTCCCCGCCCGAACCAACGCCTGCAGCCCCGCTCGAACATTCGCGGCGCCAGCTCGAAGCCTTGCTCGAAGTGGCGGAATCGATCGCGCAGCATCGCGATCTGGCGGCACTCTTTCACGATCTTGCCGAGCGTCTCCATTGTGTCGTGGACTTCGATTTCCTTACGCTGGTCTTGCACGACTCCGATCGCAATGTGATGCGGCTTCACATTCTCGAGACTCGCCTGCCAACGCCTGCCAAGACCGGGAGCGAAACGCCGGTGGACGGGCATCCCTCGGGGTGGGTCTGGCAATCGCAACAGCCGTTTGTCGTCACCGACACGGAAGAGGATCAACGCTTCCCCGATTTCCTGCATCGGTTGCGCGAAGTCGGCGTTCGCTCTCTGGCTATGGTTCCTTTGACAACGGCGCAGCATCGGCTCGGCGCGATGGGATTCGGCCGGCTCGTTCCACAACTCATTACAGATACGGAACTTCAATTCATGCAACGCGTGGGCAGCCAAGTCGCTGTCGCCGTGGATAACGCGCTCAATTTCCAAACTTCGCAGGCCTATCAAATTCAGCTCGCCCGCGAGCGCGACCGGCTGCAGGTACTTCTCGACGTCAACAATATCCTCGTCTCCACACGCGAGCTACGCGAACTTTTCCGCGGCATCGTCTCGTCTCTCGAAAAAGTGATTCATCACGACTACACCAGTCTCGCTCTTCGCGACTCCGTTTCCGGTCTTTTGAAAATTCACGCACTCGATTTTTCCAGCCGCCCCGGCCTGTTCGACCAGGAAATCACCGTCCCGCTCGAGACCACGCCGTCCGGTATCTGCTTTACCACCGGGCAACCGCTACTCGCCCGCGGCGCCGAGATCGATCGCTTCTCCAATGAAATTATCCGCGCGCTCCGCGCCGAGGGCGTGCAAACCATTTGCTGCGTTCCGCTCATTACGCAGGGCCGTACTTTCGGCACGCTCAATCTCGCCAGCCGCCGCGAAGACGCTTTCCCGCACCAGGACGTGGAACTCCTCCAGCAGGTCGCCGCGCAGATTGCCATCGCGGTCGAAAACGCTTTGGCCTTCAAACAGATCGATAAGTTGAAAGACAAGCTCGCGGGAGAAAAGCTCTATCTCGAAGAAGAAATTCGCAGTGAATTCAATTTCGAAGAGATCGTCGGCGACAGTCCGACGCTTAAGCGCGCGCTTGCACAGGTCGAGCTCGTCGCTCCCGCAGGAACCGCTGTATTGGTCACCGGAGACACGGGTACAGGTAAGGAGCTGATCGCACGCGCGATTCACAATCTCAGCCCGCGCCGCGAGCGCACTTTCGTAAAGATCAATTGCGCCGCCATCCCCAGCGGACTTCTCGAATCGGAGCTGTTTGGCCACGAGCGCGGCGCTTTCACCGGCGCTCTGACGCAAAAAATCGGCCGCTTCGAGCTTGCGGACCACGGCACGCTCTTCCTTGATGAGGTTGCCGACTTGCCGCTCGAGCTGCAGCCCAAGCTTCTGCGCGTCCTTCAGGAACAGGAGTTCGAACGCCTCGGCAGCAATCAGACGCAGCGCGTCGACGTGCGCATCGTGGCAGCCACCAATGGCGATCTTGCCAAGCTCGTCGCCGAACGAGCTTTTCGCAGCGACCTCTACTACCGGCTCAACGTGTTTCCCATCCACATTCCTGCACTCCGCGAGCGCCCGGAAGACATTCCTCTGCTGGTCCGCTATTTCGTGCAGAAGTTCAGCCGGCGGCTGAACAAATCTGTCGCCTACGTTCCCGCGGAAGCCATGGACGCGCTCGTCGGTTACGCGTGGCCTGGTAACATTCGCGAACTGGAAAATTTCATCGAGCGTGCCGTGCTTCTTTCTCCTGGCAAAGGACTGCGCGTCCCTATTTCCGAACTGAAATCCGTCGCCATCGCGGCTACCGCGGGCAATGATTCCGCTCCAATTTCTGCTTCCCCTACCTCTTCGACCGTTTCCATTTCTACTCTTGAAGACGCCGAGCGCCAGCACATTCTCCGCGCACTGCGCCAAACGGAGTGGCGCATTGCCGGGCCAAGAGGCGCCGCCGCGATACTCGGCATGAAGCGCACGACGCTGCAGGCGCGCATGCGCAAACTCGGCATCCGGCGTCCTATTTAACGCACGGCCGGATGGAGCTTAGAATACGTTCACGGACGCTATTCGGCGGCACCGCGGCGAGGCTGCACACGTCACCCATGAATTTGAAAGGCTGAAGCCTGCGGAAAAGAACGCCTTGCTTACTTTTTTTGCTTTCTCTCTGAGGTCTGTTTTGCGCTGTGGGAACTTTTTCTTTCGGTCGCGCTGGTACGGCGTGTCGTGCCCCAGCGTAGTCTTGCAGGGAAATACCGCTTTACTCAAATTGGAGCATGACAATTTCGGGATTCGAACCTAGGCGCAGCGGCGGTCCCCAGGTGCCGGCTCCGCTCGACGTGAACACTTGCATTTTTCCAATGCGGCTTAGGCCGTATACAAACTGCCGGTAAATTCGCCGCGCCATCCAACTCCAGGGAATGAATTGGCCGACGTGCGTGTGCCCGGAGAGCTGCAGTGAAACTCCGGCCGCCTCCGCAACTTCTGGATGGTCGGGGGCATGCGTCAAAAGAATGCTCGCGCGTTCGCGGTCGACGCCGACGCCTTCGAGAACGGAGGCGAAATGTGTGTCATGCGTTGCGTGCCGGTAGGGGACGCCGATGATTTGCAAGCCGTCTGCTTCCACTTTTTCGTTGCTGAGCACGCGCACACCGGCCGCTTCCACCGCGCTCAAATACTTGGTGTCGTCGCCAAATTGTTCGTGGTTACCCGCAACAAAATAAACGCCGTGCGGGGCCGTTAATTTGCTCAACGGCGCCGCTGCTTGCCTGGCGTCGATGGCCGTCCCGTCATACAAATCGCCTGCGATAAAAATCGCGTCTGGCTCTTCCTTCAAAATCTTCGCGACCATGCGCCGCAGAAAACTGCCGTTTCGCACATGGCCCAGATGCACATCGCTGATCAGCGCCGCTGTGCGCCCGCGCCAAGCCTCCGGCAGATTTGCCAGGCGAACGGAAATTCGCGTGATGCGCGTCCAGCTCGCGTTGAAAACGCCGTACAAGCCGGTCAAGATAGCTGCAACGAAAAAGGCCTCCACGATCAAGTGGAAATTCAAATTGAAGCCCGCCAACCTGGTAATTCCGAAAACAATCCATGAAGAGGCGGCTGCGAGAAAGAGGAAGCTCAGCAAGCCTAACCAAATCGCCGCCGCACGGTAAAACACGCGCAGCACAGGACTGGTATAACGAAAAGCCAAAAGCGAAGCCGACAGAAAACTCACGGACAAAACTCCGAGCGTTACTTTGAGCCACAACGCTGCGGCCGCGCCGCTTCCAGTGGACGAAAATGTCCACGTCTCATACAGAAGCAAATGCGTTAAAAAGAGCACGGTCTGAATCACAACAATGAACCCCAGCAAACCCGATCGTATCTTCATGATCTATTAGATTCCTCAACCCACCATTCGATGCATGGCATTTGGGCGCGCCCGAGGATCTCCTGCGCGCTCGGCAGGCCAACCTAGCATAAGGCATGGTTCGTGAAACCTCGGAATACTTGCAGGGGGACGTCCTATTCCTCCGTAAACCTTTTCCAGGAAACTCCGTCTAACTTAGGAATGTGTATAGAATGGGCTGGGTTCAGCTATACCGCGCCGCGAACGAACTCCCGCGAGGAGATAAATCATGAAAAAAGCTCTGCTCTTGCTCTTTCTGTTCAGCTTTGCCGGCGCCCAGCCTTTGCTTGCGCAAACGGCTCCCGAAGGGATTTGGCAGGGCTATGATGGAGAGTGGCTGCACGTCTCACAGCAACTGATCGCGCTCGCCGAAGCCACGCCGGCGGAGAAGTTCTCCTGGCGGCCGGCACCTGGCGTGCGCTCGACGAGCGAAGTCTACATGCACATTGCGGAGGCCAACTTCTACCTGCTCAGCGTGACCGGCCCCAAAATGCCCGCCGACATGAAAGAAGGGATCGAAAAATCGGTTACCGCAAAAGCCGACGTGATTAACTGGCTCAAGCGCTCCCTTGAAGCCGTCAAGCAGGCCCATCTGGCTGTGACACCGAAGGATCTCCAACGCAAAGTGCACATCGCCGATAGAGACGCCACCGTCGACGGAATGTATTTGCGGATAATCGTTCATGCGAACGAGCACATGGGACAACTCATCGCTTACGCCCGCATGACGGGTGTCGTTCCACCCTGGTCAACTGGTTCGTAGCGACAAATCAGATTGGTCTTTTTTAGAGGTGAGGCTTGGTTAGCCCGCTGGGGCCCCGCCCACTTCCTTGTTCCGTTCGTGTACAGGCCGGGCTTCAGCCCGGCTCTTCGGTTAGAATCCACCGCATGCGCAAGCCTGCTCTTGTCTTTGCTCTTTTCTTGTTCGCCGCCGTGCTGTGCGCCGGGCAGCGCCCCTCACCCCCGGTCAATATTCAAGTCCACGCCGATCAACCCGACGGCCCACTCCCGCCCATCTGGAACTATTTTGGTTACGATGAACCGAACTACACCTACGCGCCCAACGGCAGACAATTGCTCGGCGAACTCGCGGCTCTCAGCCCCGTCCCAGTCCACATTCGCGTCCACAATCTGCTCACGAGTGGAGACGGCTTGGCTTCGCTGAAATGGGGCTCTACGAATGTTTACACCGAGGACGCCCAGGGAAATCCCGTCTATAACTGGACGATTCTCGACCGCATCTTCGACACTTACCAGGCTTTTCGAATCAAGCCGCTCGTGCAAATCGGTTTCATGCCAGAAGCGCTCTCAGCGCATCCAGAGCCGTATCGCCATAATTTTCCGCAAGGCTCAATCTTCACAGGCTGGGCCTATCCGCCGAAGGACTACCAGAAATGGGCGGACGTTGTGTTTCACTTTGCCGCTCATCTGCGTGACCGCTACGGCGAAGCCGAAACCAAGACCTGGCTCTGGGAAATCTGGAACGAGCCGGACATCGACTATTGGAAAGGAACTCCCGAAGGATATTTCAAGCTCTACGATTTCTCGGCAGCCGCAATTCTGCGAGCCTTACCTGGCGCTTCCGTCGGCGGGCCGGATACGACGGGCCCCGCCTCTCCCAAAGCTGCTGATTTTTTGCGAAGGTTTCTCGAACACTGCGCGCACGAGCAGAATTTGGCCACCGGCAAAATCGGCTCGCCTCTAGCTTTTATCAGTTTTCATCCGAAAGGAGCAACCGAGTGGCTCGAGGACCACGTACAAATGGGCGTCGCGCGACAGTTGGCTTCCATTGAACAAGGGTTCCAAATCGTGGCGTCTTTTCCCGAGTGGCACAATACACCCATAATTCTTGGAGAATCTGACCCGGAAGGCTGCGCTGCGTGTTCCGCGCGGACCCATCCGCAGAATGCGTACCGCAACGGCGCGCAATACGCTTCCTACACTGCCGAAGTGTTGAATGCGATCTACGAATTGTCTCGGCGCGAACAAATTAATTTCGCCGGTGCGGTTACCTGGTCTTTCGAATTCGAAAGTCAGCCATTTTTTGAAGGCTTTCGCGACCTGGCCACCAACGGCTTGGACAAGCCGGTATTGAATGCTTTTCGTATGTTTGGACTGCTCGGCACGGAACGCGTGAAGTCTTCGAGTGCCGCGGCGCTTCCCGTCAATGAAATCCTAAGTGCCGGGGTGCGCGGCCAGCCGGATATCAACGCCATCGCCACGCGCAAGAATCACGAAATCGAAATTCTGATCTGGAATTATCACGACGCTGACCTGAGCGTTCACGATGCGCAAATCGAACTGTTCGTCGACGGTCTGCCCGGAAACGTCAGCCAAGCCCTGCTCGAACACTTTCGCATCGATTCTGGTCACAGCAATGCGTTCACGGCGTGGAAAGAAATGGGATCGATTGAGACACCTTCTGATCATCAATACGAGCAGCTTGAAGGTGCCGGGCAATTGCAGCTTCTGGAGTCGCCTTCGTTTCTAACGATCGAGCGCGGCACAGCGCACTTGCGATTTACCTTGCCCCGCCAAGGTCTTTCGCTCGTCCGCATCGGCTGGCAATAGCTGGACACTCGTCTCTGATTGGCCATCCCTGTTTTGACGTTTAACGAGTTTTGGACTCGCTTAGAGCGAGCACTGCGTAAGCCGTCGCCGCATCTTTCATGAAGCGCGCCGTGTCCGGGCTTATGTGATGTTCCTCGTTGTTGTTTAAGGAATAGGCCAGCCAGAAGCCTTCTGTTCGGTTCTGGTTATCCGTTAGCCACGCGAGCCCGCGTTTCAATTGCGCATTTTCCACAGATACACCGGCCTCTAACAGCGCGAACGTAATCAGCCCCGTCGCGTACCCATCGCTGTGCGCTTCCTGCGGCGTTCCATCATGCCGCTTCCAGCTGCCGGCCATCGAAGTCAGGCTCCAGCCGCCGTCGGCCTCCTGCTTTCTCAGCAGTTCGGTGACGAGCGCCTTCTGCCGTTCCGCTTCGAGCAGTCCAGGCACTTTCGCCGATGCCCATAGCAACACGGCGCGATTGCTCAGTGTCTCTGCCGCATAGGCACGGTTCAAGTATTCACGCAGCATCTTCAAATTATTTTGGATTTCCGGTTTTGCGCGGTAATTCTCCGGAGCTGTTCCGACCGCAATCGCCGCCAGTGAGGCTCCGTAATAGTCCGAGTCGTCCGCTTCCCACGGCTCATTCTTGAACCGCAGCCAAAGCCACGCGCCTTTTTGATCGCCTGTCGTCTGCTGTTCAGCCCACATATTCTCGAACGCCGTACGCGTGTCGTCGCTCAACTGCCCGCTCTGCGCGGCATTACTCGCATCGTTGCTGGCAAGGATCAAGGCATTAAGAACGGATTCCGTCCCGCGAGATTCGACGCTCTTGTATGCGCCGCGATCCGCGTCCGTGTAAAACGGCGCCACATCCTTCCAAAGCCGCACGCGTTTCGTCACATTGCCCAGCAACTTGCGTTCGTTGGCGGAAGGCCCTTGCTCGCCAAGCGGCTTACGAAGCGATGGCCGCGACATTGCATAGGGCACCGCCGTATGGCAGGAAATACAAAACGTTTCGTGGTCCCGCGCCGCCCGTTGCCAACCCATCCACCACCCCGCCCGCTGGTCGAGGTACGCTGCCGCCGCCTTCCGATCCCATGAGTTCGCGGTTTTTACATCTGGCTGATCGGGGTGAGCAGCCGTAAGCGTGCGCTCCCCAGACCCTGCCGCCGTGGGCTCCGTGCGCGAACACACCGCAATGGTTACCGCAACCAGACAGGCCGCTATACCCAGTATTCGCTGCATAGTCGCATTCATGGGGATTTTCTCCCTCTACGCACAATTGGAAAATAGCCCGCGCCATCCGCCAACACGTCGCTAGAAGCGTCTATTCTATGTGAAAAGATTATCACGAACATTCGACGCCATACGCCCGTCGCTCCAAGCTAGGGTGCTTCCCCTCGGCCGAACCCGATTTCTTCTAATCCCTCCTTCGGAGGCGCAGGAATCGAAACAAATCGCATTTGCCCTATATCGATTAACCAAAAATCAGCGCACACTACTTCCGAGGCCAAACACATGTTAGCCGTTGCCGGAGTCTGGAAGAAAAAACGAGACGATTTGAAATCCAAGCGTAACTCGCTTTTCGAAAAATACGCCAAGCACCCCGAGGAATTTCACCTCGCACTCGAAATCAAGAAAATCGACGACGAAATCGCTGATTGCACCCAGCATGTGGAACAAGAACGCCGCTCCGAGCGCTCCGCCTCGCCCGCCAGGAAACTCCACACAACTTCCAAGTAAGAGACGGAACTAGCCCGCCAGAGCCGCCACTGTAGATGTCGCGCTCAAAAGTCTGCCGAATCGCAACCTCAAACAGCATTTGGCATCTTGAGAGCCTAGTCAAAGCCATCATCTTCTCCGTTCGTGCCTGCGAACTCAGCGCTTCCACGTTATCCTTTACCTCTCTCCTCTTCTCCCAGCTCTCAGCCTTCCGACTTGGCAACTCGACCCCTCACGCTTCCTATCAGCCACTTGGCGCGCGCCGCTCAATGTGCTCTTCTAATAGGGACGCTATGAGGCACTTTCATTATCTCGTTACTTCTTTACTTCTGGTGCTCTGTCCCACTCTGTCTTCCGCACAGCAAGTCCAAGATCAGCACAACGAGCCTGTCATCCGCTTCGTGCGCAATCCCGATCCCGCGCCCGACTTCAAACTCACCGCGCTCGACGGCAAGCCACTCACCCTCGCCGCCCTGCAAGGCAAAGTTGTTCTTCTGAATTTCTGGGCCACCTGGTGCGGACCTTGCCGCGCCGAAGTGCCCGATCTCGTCGCTCTCCAGGACCGCTACGAGGGCCGCCTTCAAATTATCGGCCTCAATGTCGACGACGAAGAAGCCGACATCAAGCAGTACGTCGAGGAAACCGGCATCAACTATCCTGTCGCCATGACTTCCAATGACGTCCGTATTCAATTCGGCGGTATCCCCGCACTGCCCACGTCTTTTGTTTTGGATACCGAAGGCCGCGTAGTCCAGAAACATGTCGGTCTCTGGAACCCCGCGGTTTACGAAACGGAAATTCGCGCCCTGCTGGGCATGCCGATCATGGCCAAAGTCGAAACCTTTGAAGACAAGGGCGAGGTTTTCCTCTCACACGCCGACCGCGCCACCGAACTTCCCGGCGTCGACCTTTCGAAACTCACGCCCGAGCAAAAAAGAATCGCGCTCCACCGTTTCAATGCCGATACTTGCACCTGCGGCTGCAAGTTCACGCTCGCGCAATGTCGCATCTGGGATTCCGCCTGCGCCGTCAGCAAAGCCGCCACGGAAAAAATCATCGCGAAAGTTTCCGCGGCTCCAACCACCCCCGGCGATTCAGCGCAACCTGCGCCCACCCCGCAGCCATCTCCAAAAACGAACCCGGTTCCGACGGCGCCCTCGCCACCAAGTCCTTCCTCGCCGCCGCTCGTGAAAGCGCCTGCACCTCCCGCGCCTCCGCAGCCATAGAAACAAAAACGATACCGGCCGCGGAATACCCTACTAAAATGCGGGTGAATTCCGCATCACGCTGCCCCGTCGCAGTTGCCAACCCGAGCGCTGGCCCTGATACTCTTTTTGCCGCCGATGCCCCTGCTCGTAAAATTTCTTTTCTTTTTGGCGCTCGTCTTTTCGTTTACGGGACTTCTTTCTCCTCCCGTCGCTCTTACCATCGGCATCCTGTTTGGCTTGTGCTTCACGCATCCCTACGCCGCAGCGACGCGGACATCCGCAAGAATTCTTCTACAGGTTTGCGTCGTCGCGCTCGGTTTCGGGATGAATCTGCACGAAGTCCTAAAAGCCGGACGGAGTGGCTTCGTTTACACTGCGCTTGGAATTTCGTTCGCACTTTTAGTTGGACTCGCACTTGGCAAAGTGCTGCGGGTTCGTGGAAATTCTTCCTTCCTGATTACGGCGGGCACGGCCATTTGCGGCGGCAGCGCCATCGCCGCGGTCGGCCCGATTCTTCGCGCCGATGATGAAGAGATGGCGGTGTCGCTCGGCACCGTTTTCATCTTAAATTCCGTCGCGCTCCTGATTTTTCCGCCGATTGGCGGCGTGCTTCATCTCTCGCAATCGCAATTCGGCCTCTGGGCCGCGCTCGCGATTCATGACACAAGCTCCGTCGTCGGCGCCGCCGCAAAGTACGGTCAGGAAGCCCTGGTCATCGGCACCACGGTAAAATTGGCCCGTGCCCTCTGGATCGTTCCTCTCGCGCTTGCCACAGCCGCGTTTAATCGCCGCAAATCCGAAGTCGGCGCCGAATCCGAAACTCCGAGCGCATCGAAGATTCCATTTCCCTGGTTCATTTTGTTTTTTTGCCTCGCCGCGGTTCTCAACACCTACGTTCCCGCGATTCAGCATGGTTCGAATGCCCTCTTCGCGCTCGGACGGCTTGGCCTCACGGCCACGCTCTTTTTAATTGGTACCGGGATTTCGCGCCGTACGCTGAAGGAAGTCGGCTGGCGGCCCTTGCTGCAGGGCGTGCTTCTCTGGGCCGTGGTGGGGCTTACTTCGCTTTACTTCATTCGCATCGGCTGGATCGCTCTGTAACGAAATCCCCGCACTTCACGCGAGTCTATTCCAACTGAGAAAGCTTCAGCGGGCAACAACGTACTACCCTCAATTCTCCAAATCATTTCGAGCGCTTATTTCTTGAGCAGATCCATCACGGTGGAAGTCATGGCTTTCACACCCGTTCGAATGGCCGGCTCGGGGACGGGAGCGAATTCGCTCGAGTGGGGTCCGGGGAGGCGCGTGCCCTTTTCCATTGCATCCTTTAGCTTCGCTGGGTCGGCGGCGCCCAGCCAGAACATGCTGATCGGCGGCTTCGGATCTTCGAGCGCGAACAGACTGAAGTCCTCGCTGGCCATAATAGGCTCGCCCGCCAGCACGTTTTCTTTTCCGAGGGCGCGTTCGAGCGAAGCGCCGACGCGGTTCGTCAGCGCGACATCGTTGATCGTAGCCGGAACATGGTCAGCCGCCACTTCGATGGTGGGCGCGCGCTCCGCGGGAACGCCGGCAGCGGCGGCGATGCCGTTCGTGATTCTTGTGATGGCCGCGAGCACTTTTTCACGGTGTTCAGGATTCATCGTTCGAACGGTGAGCTGCAAATGCGCTTCAGCGGGAATGATGTTGTGCTTTGTGCCCGCGTGAAACGAGCCGACGGTAACAACCGTTGGAAGCTGTGGATCCATTTCCCGGCTGACAATCGTTTGCAGCGCCACGACGATTTCCGAGGCGATCACGATGGGATCTTTTCCAGCTTGCGGCGCAGCTCCATGGCCGCCAAAGCCGCGCACGATGATGTCCACAGAATCGGCGCCGGCGAGAAGAGGGCCCGCGTGCCAGGAAACTTTTCCAGCAGGAACCGCTGACGTGTCATGGAGTGCGAGGACGAAGTTCGGCTTGGGAAATTTGGTGTAGAGCCCGGCGCGAAGCATGGCCTGCGCGCCGCCGACAGTCTCTTCGGCCGGCTGGCCGATCAGAACGACGGTCCCGCTCCAGCGATCCTTGAGCTGCGCAAGCATGCGGGCCGTGCCGAGAAAAACAGTCATGTGCAGGTCGTGGCCGCAGGCATGCATCACGCCGACTTCGCCGCCGCCCGCGCGCGCGACTTTTACGTGGCTGGCGTATGCCAGGCCGGTGTTTTCAATGATGGGTAGCGCATCCATGTCCGTTCGAACATACACGACCGGGCCGGGCCCATTTTTCAGGACAGCGACGATGCCATAAGCGTTCAGGCCGGACTCGGCATACTGGCCAAAATGATCGGTAACTTCGTAGCCCGTTTTTTTCAGGTCCGCGGCGATCAGCGCGGAGGTTTCCTTTTCTTGCGTGGAGAGTTCCGGGTTTTCGTGGAGATGTTTGTAGGTGGCCAGCAGTGAGTCCGCTTCTTTGTTGATGCGCTGGTCCAGATCGTTTTGCGCGAAGAGCGACGCGGAAATGCCGAGTGCGAAGGCGAGAGAAATGACGGCTGTTCGGATGGCGGAACGCATTGAGTCACCTCGGATTGAGAGACGGCATTCTAGCACCGCTCGCGGGCGAGGATGTCCGTTCCTTTCGCTTTGGCTGCGAAGCGGGGGTACAAACAGATGATTTTTCAGCAATTGTCCGATTACGAGACGCGAACTTACGAGGACTTGGCTCCCCGTTGCCAAGGCTGGATTACTGTCTCCCTCTCTAGTATCCTTTTTTCGGCAACGCTTACAGCAGACCGAAACACACACGAATGCACAGTGGAGAATCTAGCTTCCGGGGACGGCGGCGGTTGCTTCCAACCCATCGTGCACTTCCTCAGCGCGGCGCAACGCTTCCTGCACGTTTTCGCAGATGTTCTCGGGGCCGACGAGGTTCGCAAATTCGGCTTGTTGGATGAGCTGTGAGGGTTGCTCGCGGGCGCCACAAAGAATCAACGTGCGCTTGGTTGCATGCAGTTGTTTGGCGACTTCTTCCAATGCGAACAGGCCGGTAGCGTCGAGCGCCGTCATATTGCGAAGACGCAGAATGATCACGGGCGGCAATCGGTGCAAGTTCTCGGTTACCACTGAAAGCTTATCGGCTGCACCGAACAAAAATGGCCCGTGAATGCGGAAGATGGTGGCGTAATACGGAATATCTTTATCTTGTAGGATATGCACGCGCCCATCTTCCACATAGTCGCTGGTGACCTGCGAGACGGTGGTTGTGCCAGCCACTCGATTGATGAATAACAGGGCAGCGAGAATCATTCCGGCTTCCACTGCCACGGTTAAGTCGGCAAACACGGTGAGCGCAAACGTGACGAGCCACACGCTGATATCAGTCTTCGTGAGCTTGAGCAACTGCGGGATTTCGCGCCACTCGCCCATGTTGTAGGAAACAACCATCAAGATACCGGCAAGCACGGCCATCGGCACGAAGCGGACCAACGGCGAGGCGAACAACACAATGCATAGCAGCGTGAACGAATGGATGAGGCCTGCCATCGGTGTCTGGGCTCCTGCCCGAATGCTGGTTGCAGTCCGCGCGATGGCACCGGTTGCAGGGAGCCCGCCAAACAATGGCGACACAATATTCGCAACGCCCTGGCCGAACAACTCCACGTTGGGATTGTGGCGGTCATTGCTCATGCGGTCTGACACCACGGCTGACATGAGAGACTCGATCGCGCCTAACATCGCTACCGTTACGGCTGGGCCGAGCAATCCGTGAATGAGATCAACACGAAATTTGGGGACCGCGAAATGAGGCAGGCCGCTTGGGATGCCGCCAAAGCGTGTTCCGATCGTTTCGACCGGCAGTTTGAAGAGGACGACGGCGGCGGTGCCGAGCACCAACGCAACAATCGGTCCCGGAATGCGGTTCGAAACTAGCCGACATCCAACCATAATGGCTACCGTGCCGGCTGCCAGGATGGTCGCTTCGTAGCTGAAGGTGCGAAAATGGCTTGTCAGGGCCTCCATGCGCAGCCAGAAAATCCCTGGAACTTTTTCGAGTTGCAATCCGAAAAAATCTTTTACTTGCGTGCTGGCAATCAGAATCGCGATGCCGTTGGTGAAACCAACCACAATGGGGCGAGGAATGAACTTCACCGCCGAACCCATGCCGGTTATGCCCATGACGACGAGCGTGACGCCTGCCATTACGGTGCACATGAACAAGCCGTCCACTCCGTGGACCGCGACGATTCCTGCAATCACGACAACGAACGCACCTGTCGGGCCGGCTATCTGAGTTTTAGAGCCGCCCAGCAGAGAGACCACAAAAGCCGTGACGATAGCACAGTAGATACCGGCTTGCGGCGTGAGGCCGGAGGCGATGGCGAACGCCATGGCCAGCGGCAGCGCAACTAAGCCGACGGTTATCCCAGCAAGGAGGTCGAGCAGGAATTTGTCGAAGTTGTAGTTACGCAGAGCGAGCACGGATTTCGGAAGCCAACGTTGATCACGAAAATCAAACGACATTTCTTCATTATGCCTATGGAAGAGAAGCCGCGGACAGAAAGCTGCATTCAGCAGCATCCAAAGAGGTACACGCACGTACCGGTCCAGTCCGGTTACCTAGACTAATCATTTTCGATTCACTTCCGGTTTGCTCGTTGAGTTTGCCGCGCGCCAACCGCGCGGCCAAGTTGTCAGTTCTTTCTGGCAATGAACTGCATTTAGGGCGGAAAAGATTCTTACGAGTTTCTGATCACCAGGCGTTTCTGGTTTGGCGGCTGGCGCTCTTGTGGTCGGCCAAGCCCGCCTGGTCACCTTGGCGATTCTGTTTTAACTCCGCTGTACACGGAAGCAATCCACATGCCTGACGCGGTTACCGACCAAGAGTTTGCGCTACTGCTTGGTTGCTACGGAACGAATTGCGGGCTACACTCACGCGTCAAATCGTGGAGTTTATCTTCAATAGAAATTCAAATGGAGGCTTGCCGTGAATCGCCGATTCGGTTTCTTAGTGGTCGCCCTGGTTGTTGCGGGAATTCTCAGCGTTACCGGAGTATTTTCGCAGCCTGTCCCGCAGAGTACCCGGAAGGCGTTCAATGCGCCGGAGAAAACGGTGCAGGCCCCCTTCAGCGATGGAATCCTTGCCGGGAATACGTTGTATTTGGCTGGAAGAATCGGCCTGGACCCGAAGACCGGGAAGCCGCCGGCGGCAATCGAGGATGAGATCAAGCTCATGCTCGATAGTTTGAAGGGGACTTTGACGCAGGCGGGCATGTCGATGGACGACCTGGTGTATGTGCAGATTGCCTGCACGGATTTGTCGCTCTTTGACAAATTCAATCCCATTTATAAGAGCTATTTCACCACCAAGGATTTGCCGGCGCGCGAATTTATCGGAGCGGCCGCTCTTCTGCGTGGCGGTCACTTCGAATTGCAGGCCATCGCCGTTCGCCGCTAATCTTTGTGCAGCAAGCTTCGCCGACAGGCGGAACCACCTGCGAAAAATTCGCTGAGAGAATCAGCTTCGGGCTTTTTCCCCTTCTTTTTCATCGCTACGATTCTTAGAGGAATCGCGTCACCATACCTCTGCAGCAACCCCCCGCCATATCTGCGAGGGCGAACCTTTCGGCTGGGTCCTGGGAGTTCTTTCCATGAAAACAGGCGGACCGCGAGACAAAATGGTAGAGAGTATCATCCAAGGAATGAGCCAGCCAGGATGGGAATGACCAAATATAGTCAGTAATCTTTTGTCCTAATGGTGTCATTTGCCCATATATAGTCTGTAGTTTTGGAACCCACCCACACATCTCAAAAGTAAACCTCTTTGAATGAACAACTTAATTATGGATAAGAATTAACATCGAACGGAGACGCTAATGCATCTATTGGAGTCACTTAGGACCGAACCAATGCTCAGAATTACTATAGACAAGAAGCGGGGCAAGACCGTGTTAAGCGTCGAGGGACGCCTCGCGGGACCCTGGGTAGGCGCACTCGAACAGTGCTGGCGGGAGCGGACGCCAGGGGAGAAATTCAATGTCGATTTGTGCGGAGTGAGCTTCATTGATCCGGCGGGCAAGGTACTGCTGAAAGAGATCCACCAGCAAGGCGGGAAGCTGATTGCGGAAGGGTGCTTGAACCAGGCGATCGTCCAAGAAATTGAAGGGCGCGAGCGGACCGACAAAGGGGACTGCGGAGGCCGGAAAAAAGGCTCCCACATTATTTTCTACGTGGCGTTTTTCAGCCTGTTGATGACTCCGGCGCTTGCGCAGGGACAGACCACCGCAAGGCAGAATGCGTTGTCGGGAAGCGCTCCGAGCGGAGTGATGCGGCTGACTCTCGATCAGGCAGTAAGCGTGGCGCTAAAGCAGAATCCGACGGCACAGATCGCTATTTTGACGGCGGCGGAAAGCGTTCAAGACAAAAACGTGGCGCGCGCGGATTTGCTGCCGCAGGCAAGTTTGAATGTCACGGATACGGTAGAGCGGCTCAACCTGCAAGCGTTTCTCGGCGCCAGAATCCCTAGTTTTCCGCAACATGCCGGTCCTTTCCAGGTTTTCTCAGCGGGGCCGGGTTTCAGCGCGCCAGTGTTCGATTTGACGCTGTTCCGCCGCTATCAGGCGGCGCGCGAAACGGCAAATGCCAGCAAGGCAGACAGTCTTTCGACGCGCGAGCAAGTGATTTTGCTGGTGGTCTCGCAATACATCGGGACGCTGAGGGCCGTAGCGAGCGTAGAAGCATCGCAGTCGCGCGTCGAGCTGGCGCAAGCGCTCTACGACCAGGCGGCGGACTTGCAGAAGGAAGGAGTTGGGACCGGAATTGATACGCTGCGCGCAAACGTCGAGTTACAGAACGAAAAACAGACGCTGCTCGAAGCGCAAGCCGACCGGGACACTTCGCTCTTCGGGCTTAGCCGGTTGCTGAATCTCGATCCGCGTCAGAACATCGAATTAGGAGATTCGTTGAGCTTCTTCGATACACCGCAGCCGGAGAGAGAGGCGAGCATCGAGTCGGCGCTGGCCGAACGGCAGGAATGGAAATCGCTGCAAGAGCAGCTTAAATCGGCGGGATTAGAAAAGAAGGCTTCTTCAGAATCGCGCCTCCCAAAGCTGGACTTCACCGGCAACTGGGCCTACCTGGGCGGATCGTCGACAAGCGGGATACCCACCTACAACTACGAAGCGGAGGTGAGCGTACCAATCTTTACCGGCGGCCGGATTCACGCGGAGATAGTGAAGTCGGATCTGGAAATTCAGAAGCTGCGGCAGCAGGAAGATGACCTGCGAAATCAGATCGCGCTGGACGTAAAGACCGCGCTGATCAATTTGGATTCGGCGCGCAATCAAGTGGCCGTGGCGAATTTGGGTGTGCAGCTGTCGAAACAGGAAGTGGATCAGGCGCGGGACCGCTTCAAGGCGGGTGTGGCCAACAACATCGAAGTGATCCAGGCGCAGGATTCGCTGGCCCGAGCGAACGATAACCAGATTATCGCGCTTTATCGGTTCAACCAGGCTCGCGCGGACTATGCGCGTTCGATTGGGCAGATGGAAAAAGTTTACTCGAAGTGAGGGAACGATGAGTGTTGAGATCGAAGTAGGGCCCGAGAATGCGGCAAAGGCAGAGCCATTTCTTGATGTGCCTATAGAGAAAGAGCAGCCAAAAGGGCTCGCGAATCCCAAGGTGCAGCGGCTCGCGATTCTTGGCGGCGTGGTGATGCTCGCCGTGATCATCGGACTGTTTCTCTACTACCACGACCGCGAGAGCACGGATGACGCGCAGATCGACGGACATATCACGCCGATCGCTTCGAAGATTTACGGGAAAGTAGCAAACGTTTTGGTGGACGACAACCAGTCGGTGAAAGCCGGCCAGGAGCTGGTGAAGATCGATCCGCGCGATTACCAGGCGGCCGTGGACCAGGCCAAGGCGGCTCTCGATTTGGCCGAGGGCGAAGCGCGTTCGGCGGGAGTGGACGTTCCGCGAACGGCGGAAAACGTAGCCAGCGGAACTTCCAGCGCGGACGCGCAATTGCAGGGAGCACAGGCAGACGTAGCGAAAGCGCAAGCCACCTATGAACAGGCGCAGACAGCGGATCTGGCATACGCGCAGGCGAACGTTAACAAGAGCATGGCGAATGCGGCGCTGGGGCAAGCGGATTTGGCGCGCTACAAGCCGCTGATGGAGAGAGACGAGATTTCGAAGCAGCAGTACGACGCAGCGAAAGCGAACGCCGATGCCACGGCCAGCGCGTTGAAGGCCGACCAGGAAAAATTGGTGCAAGCGCAGCGCAATGTGGAAGTGACAAAGGCGCAGCTGGACGCGGCCAAGGCCCGGGTGTTGGAAGCGCGCGCAGGAGTGGAGGGAGCCGAGGCAAACAAGAAGCAGGTAGGAATGCGCACGGCCGATGCGCAAGCAAAGGTTGCAAAAGTGGCGCAGGCGCGCGCGGCGCTGGATGCCGCACAGCTGAATCTGAGCTACACCGATGTGGTTGCGCCAGTGGACGGCGTGGCCACGCACAAGCAGGTCGAGACGGGACAGATAGTGCAAGCCGGACAGGGACTGCTAGTGGTCGTGCCGCTGCAGGATGTTTGGGTGACGGCGAATTTCAAAGAGACGCAGCTTAGAAATATGCGCGCGGGACAGAAAGCGGAAGTGAAAGTCGATACGTATGGAAAAACGTTCAGCGGGCACGTGGATTCGATTGCTGGAGCGACCGGCGGAGTGCTGAGCTTGCTGCCACCGGAAAACGCGACAGGCAATTACGTAAAAGTCGTGCAGCGCATACCGGTGAAGATCGTGCTGGACCGGGACTCCGTGGGCCCGGCTGTGCTGCGGCCGGGAATGAACGTGGACGCCACCGTCATCACTAAGTAGTCCGTGGAATAAGGAAAGTCCGTGAAGGGTTTGTACGTATGAAGTAGGTAGAGAGTTCTGAAGCCAGGCAGAAGGCCAGCGAACGAGATCGAATGCGCGATGAGGCACAGACTACTAGCGAAATTGAAGATGCCGGACGGGTCGATCAACCCCTGGGTGATCGCCGTTACGGTGACGCTCGCGACGTTCATGGAAGTGCTGGACACGTCGATCGCGAACGTGGCGCTGCCGCACATTTCCGGAAATCTTTCGGCGGGCGCGGACGAATCCACTTGGGTGCTGACCTCGTACCTAGTTTCGAACGCGATCGTGCTGCCTCTTTCGGGATGGCTTTCGGGATTGATCGGGCGCAAGCGTTTTTACATGTCCTGCGTGGCGCTGTTTACGGTGAGTTCGTTTTTGTGCGGGCTGGCGCCGAGCCTTGGAGTGCTGGTGTTTTTCAGGATTTTGCAGGGAGTCGGCGGCGGAGGGTTGCAGCCGAGCGAGCAGGCCATTTTGAACGACACGTTTCCGCTGGCGAAACGCGGGATGGCTTTTGCGGTTTACGGGATTGCCGTTGTGGTGGCGCCGACGATTGGGCCGTGGCTGGGCGGCTGGATTACCGACAACTTTTCGTGGAGATGGATTTTCTATATCAACGTGCCGGTGGGAATTATCTCGCTGCTGCTGACGTCGGTGCTGATTTCGGATCCGCCGTATATGAAGCGCGCGAACGTCAAGCGCGGCTTCCGGATCGACTACATTGGCATCGGCTTGATCAGCCTGGGCCTCGGCAGCATGCAGATTATTCTGGACAAGGGACAGCGCGACGACTGGCTGTCCTCGGGATTCATTCAGGTTTTCTTTGCGCTGATGCTGGTCGGAATTATCGCCGGAATCGTATGGGAATGGCGGCACAAGGAGCCGGTGGTCGATTTGAAGATGCTGAAGGACCGCAACTTCGCGATTTCGACAGTGGCGATGTTTTTCCTGGGCTTCGTGCTGTATTCGAGCACGGTGCTGATTCCGCAGTTTTTGCAAGGAATGCTTGGTTATACCGCGGAGCTTGCGGGAAAGGCGCTTTCGCCTGGCGGCGCGGTAATCATGCTGATGATGCCGGTCGTCGGAATTCTGGTGTCAAAGGTGGATACGCGGATTTTGATTACGTTTGGCTGTACGGTGTGCGCGATTGCACTTTTCTGGATGGCGGGCTGGGATTTGCAGCTCGATTACAGCCATGCGGTGCGAGCGCGAATGCTGCAGAGCTTCGGGCTGGCGTTTTTGTTTATTCCGATCAACGTGGCGGCGTTTGCGTACGTGCCCAAAGAAAAGACGAACATGGGGACGGGGATCATCAATCTGGCGCGCAACATCGGGGCGAGCGTGGGAATTGCCACGGTGACCACGATGCTGGAGCGGCGGACGCAGTTTCATCAGGCGCATTTAGTGGAGAGCGTGAACAGTTTGAATCCGGCGCTGCTCACGATGACGAATGGGAACACGGCGCGTCTAATCTCTTACGGGTCGAGTGCTTCGCATGCGTCGATGCAGGCGAAGGGCATGGTCTACAACCTGGTGCAAAGCCAGTCGGCGATGCTGGCTTTCATCGACAACTTCAAGATGTTGGGCGTGGTCTTCCTGGCAGTCATCCCCGTCTTGTTGATGATGAAGAAGCCGAGAGGGGCAGCCGGAGGTGTTCCGGCTCACTGAGACACAGAGGTGTCCATGCATGCGGGGAACGGGATTCTTGCAGCGGTTTTTTGCAGTACTCAGTGCGCGACTTTGTTTGATGTAATTGGGGGGGAACAATGGCAACTCAAGCGGCAGTAGCGACACAAACGGCAGTGGCACAGCAGTTCAGTGAAGACAAGCTGATTCGCGCCGGGCAAAGGGGCGATTCGCAGGCGGTCGAGATGCTGTTCCGCCGTTACCAGCGGCCGTTATTTCAGACAGCGCTGCGCGTTCTCGGGAACACCGAGGATGCGGAAGATGCTTTGCAGGATGGGCTGCTTTCCGCGTACCGCAACATGAAACGCTTTGAAGGCCGGTCGCAGTTTTCGACGTGGCTCACGCGGATTGTGATCAACGCGGCGCTGATGAGGCGGCGGAGCGCGAAGGCGCGGCCGGCGGTTTCTCTGGATGAACCACCGCGCGAAGATGAGCTGCCGATTTCCGAGCGTTTCGCAGCCGAAGGGCCGAACCCGGAACAGGTGTTTGCGGGAACGGAGCTGCGGGAGATCATCAGCGAAAATCTCGACGAACTTTCTCCGCTATTGCGTACAGCATTTGTGCTGCGCGAAGTCGAGGGTTACTCGACCGGCGAAGCGGCGAAGAAACTCGGAGTGACCGAGAACACGCTGAAGGCACGGCTGTGGCGCGCGAGGCATCAGCTTGCCGAGCGGCTCGGGCAGCGCCTGCGCCGCATCAAGGATGATATGACCGGCGGCGGCATGGGCGACGCCGAATGCAGCTATTGCTGAGCAGTGGAAGTAAAGACGTAAAAAAGAAGTAACCGCGTAAACATCCCATGTAAGGACGCAACGCAACGAATCGATCCATCGAGGGCCGGCGAAATTTGCCGGCCTTTTTTTTCGAAGGAGGAGAAATTCAAAGTCTCCACATGTAACACCGACGTGTGAGGGCAGGCGATTCCTAACCCACGAAGCGTCCAGGCCACGCGTCGATTATTCGTGACGAAGTGCGTCCAATGGAGACACTCGAGTGGCACGTAGCGCGGGGATGAACATGGCCGCCAGCGAAACGGCGACCAGGCCGACCGAAACCGCGGCGAAGATTAGCGGGTCCGTTGCGCTGACTTCATAGAGCAGAGTTTTTAGCAGCCGCGTCAATGCGAATGCGCCCGCAATCCCCGTGATTAACCCAGCGGCCACTGGGACCAATCCCTGCCGCAAGACCAATGCCAGCACGTCGGCGGAACGGGCTCCGAGAGCGATGCGAATTCCGAATTCACGCCGTTGCTGATCGACCAGATAGGCGAGCACGCCGTAGATACCGATGGCGGCGAGGAGACCCGCCAACGCGGCGAATACCGCCATCAACTGAATCGAGAATCGCTGCCGGGCGAGTGAATCGGCAAGGATTTGATCCATGGTAAGCAGGTCCACCGGCAGATTGGAATCGAGTGCCGCGAGTTCGTGGCGGACCCCGGAGGCCACCGCGAGCGGGTCATAAACCGTCTTCATCACGATTGCCAGCGAGCCGAAGGGAACCTGCGGGCCGAAATAATAGATGCGCGGCTCGGGCGGAGCAGAGAGGCTTCTCGATTTCGTCGCAGCAACGACGCCGACGACAGTGAATGTGCTTCCGGCCAGCGGGACAGTGATCTGCATGCCGATCGGGTCGGCGTTCGAGAACAATTTCTCAGCGGTGATTTCATCAATGACGGCAGCGCCGGGGGAGCCCTGTTCGTCGGAAGCGGAGATGTCGCGACCGCGCAAGAGCGGGATTCCAAGAGTTTCGAAGAATCCAGGCGAAGCGCGCGTTTGCCAGATGATCTGCTGGGGTTCATTTGGATTTCGCGGATGGCCCACGATTTCGACTCCGCCGCTTCCCGGGCCGCCGTTGTAAGGGAGGAAATCGATTGTTGCGGCGGAGCGCACGCCCGGAATCGCGCGAACGCGTTCGAGCACCGATTGCGCGAAGGCGGCCCTCTGCGAGGCTTCCCGGTATTGTGCGACCGGCAAGGACACGAACGCGGTCAGCACCTTTTCGGATTGGAATCCAGGACTGGTGTGCTCCAGGCGGACGAAGCTTCTTACCAAGAGACCGGCGCCAATCAAGAGCACTAGAGAGGCGCAGACTTCAAAGGCGACCATCGACTCGCGCAAGAGTCTGTGTCCTACAGTCGATCCGCGCGATCCTTCTTTGAGCGCTTCCGTAAGATCGATTCGCGATGTTTCGAGTGCGGGTGCGATGCCAAAGAGCATGCTCGCGGCGATCGAGACGAAAAGCGAAAACCCCATGACCCAGGCGTTGATGGAGGGGCGGGCTCCGTGAATCAAATCGGCAGGGCCGAACTGCGCGTAAAGACGAAGTCCGTAAAGCGCGAGTAGCGTTCCCGCTGCGCCGGCGATGAAGGCAAGCAGCAGACTTTCGGTCAACAACTGCCGGATCACGCGAAGGCGCGAAGCGCCCACGGCCGAGCGGATGCCGATTTCCCTGCGGCGCTTCAACGCACGGGCGAGAAGCAGATTGGAAACGTTTGCGCAGGCAATGAGCATCAACGCGCCCACCGCGGCGATCAGCACCAGCAACGGCGTCTTCAAATCGCCCGCCTGCTTTTCCGCGAGCGGTTTCAGGTCAAGGGAAAATCCGCGGTCCATCGAAGCCTGATTAGGATACTGTTCGACAATGAAAGCTGCGATGCGATGAAATTCATCGCGCGCCTCTTGAATAGTCCCGCCGGGTTTGAGCCGCCCAATTACGTCGATATAGTGGGGGCTACGCGTGCCTGGCGCGGTTTCGGAGGGAGCGAAGGCGAGCGGCATCCAGATGTTGGCGGCGACGCGATACTCTAAGATCGGCCGGATTACGCCGGCGACCCGATAGCTTTCGAGATTGATTTGAATGTTCTTCCCGACAATGGATGGATCGCGGCCGTAGCGGCGCGTCCACAGCCCTTCCGAGAGGATCGCAACGTGATCTCGGCCGGGCTGATCGTCATCGGAAGTAAACAGGCCGCCGACAACCGGGACGACGCCGAGCATCGGAAACGCGCTGGCCGTGACCCGCAAGGCCGGGACGTCCTCGGGCTGCCCGTCGCCCGTCAAGGTCGCAACTGCGTCGGTTACTGCCGCAATCTGGCTGAAACACGTAGCCTGGCGGCGGAATTCCGCGTAATCCGGCGCCGTGGGCGCGATGCCGTGCAACGAATAGCGGGGCAGGGTCTCCTGTACGATGACGAGCTCGTTGGGATCCGGATAGGGCAGCGGATGCAGCAACACTGCGTCAATCGCGGAAAAAATTGCGGTGTTCGCACCGATCGCCAGCGCAAGCGTGAGTATCGCGACGAGGCTGAAGCCGGGGCTTTTCAGAAGCTGACGGAACGCGAACTGAAGATCGTGCAGCATGGTTTACGAACATGGGGACATGAGAAACCTCAGGAACTGCGTGCTTCATTTGAAACGTTCTCTATTCTAATCGAAATCCTCTCTAGTCCTGGGTAGATATGGATCGAGCAATGGTATCAGGAAGCGATGGCCGTCGGGGGCGACGCCATATCCGGTGTGGTTTGCGGTGCGTCCCCAGGCGACGCGCATGGGAAAGAGTTTTTCGCGTGTCGCCAATTGGGCGCGGTCATTTGCGGCCGATGAAGCGGATGCGGAGGGTGAAGGCCAGGCCTTGGCCGCCGGAGAAGGCGCCGAAATTGGGGGCGTCGATGTTGTTGACGACGGTGTTGGGATTTTGGCGGTCGAGCACGTTGACGGCTTCGACGCGGACGCCCCAGAGGTAGCCGCGGAAGGGAAATTTTTTTTCGATGCCGATGTTGAGGCTGGCATAAGCGGGAAAGCGGGAGGAGTTGGCGGAGCCGACGAGTTGCTGCTCGAGATTGATGACGCTGTAGGGGTAGCCGGTGCGGTATTCGAAGAAATAGCTAAGCTGGATGCCCCAGATGTGGGTGGGCGCCCAGCCCCAGGTGACGATGCGGTTGGGGGCGTCCCAGGCTTCGGGGGCGGATTGCTGGGCGGCGTAGAAGATCGAGCCGAGTGCGGGATTGAGGACTTCGTTGGAGTGGGCGACGCTGCGGGTGTAGGCGGCGTAGATTTCGGTGGACTCGGAAAAGACATGGCGGACGGTGGCGGTCGCCGAGCGGTAGCGGTCTTTGCGGGTGTCTTCGAGGAGGAAAGTGCCGCCGGGTTGCGTGGGTTGCTGATCGACGTAGGCGAAGCCGTGGTAGCCGTTGCGGGCGAGGAGGCTTAGGGTGAGGAGAGTGCTGTGAGCGAATTTTTGCTGCCAGGCGGCGCTCGAGATATTGAAGCGCGGTTGGTGGAGGCCCGAGGCGGGGAGTGCGAATTGGGAGATTACGGGGCTCGGGGCGACTACGTTACCGGAGTTGTCATAGAAGGTATCGATCTGGCGCTGGTCGAGGGTTTGGCCGATGAGGGAGAGATTGAGCGGGGCGTTGTAGATGCCCCAGCCTGCGGTGATTTTGGAGGTGTCGTCGCCGAAAGGGAGGACGTTGGCGGAGAGGCGAGGGCCGGCCATGGCGCTTTGCGTAAAGCGGTCCCAGTCGGTGCGGAGGCCGGCTTGGAGGACGAGAAATTTGGAGAGGGACCAAGTGTCTTGGGCGTAGGCGCCTGCTTGGGTGTTGGAGACTTGCGGTGCGGCGGGGCCGGTAAAGGTAGAGGTGCGCACGAGGCAGCCGGGGATCGGTGCAGTGCAGGCTGGGTTGGTGTCTTGGCCGCCTTCAAAGGCTTGGAGGGCTTGGATTTCGGTGCGATCGGCGGCGAGAGAATAAGTTAAAGCGGCGACGTTGGCGCCGGCGGCGAGTTGATGAGTGCCGTGCCAGTGGCGCGTGGCGGCGGGCATACCGGCTACGGCTTGGAGGCGGCGGCCGCGTTGATGGAGTCGCTGGAAATAGTTGCCAGTGGAACCGTCGACGAGCAGTACGTAGGGCTGCGTGCCTTGGGGGATGAAGTCGAGAGTGCCGGTGTCGGCGGCGATGCCGAAATCGAAGAGAGTGTCGGCGAGCCAGACTTGATCTTTTGCGGCGGTGAAGAAACGCTGCTGGTTACCGGTGACGGTGGTGGAAATGGGATCGAGGGCGTCGAGGCCAACGTTGGTGTCGCGGGCGCGATTGTAGAGAAACGTGGCGTGAAGGATGTGTTTGGGCGTGATGTTGTATTGGAGGCGGAGAAGATTGTCGCCGGACCAGTTTTCCCAAGTGTTGGCGCCGGCGGGCTGCTGTTTGACGACGGCGAAGGTGTGTTGAATGCTGATCGAATTCGAGAACCAGAAGCGGCCGCGTTGGATGGGGCCGGAGAAAGTGAAGCGCGGGTACCAGTTGCCAAGGTGGACGCCTTCCTGGACGTTGATGCCAGGGGCGGGGTTGGTAGTGCCGAAGCGCCAGCGGTCGTCGCCATCGGGAGTATCGAGACTGAGAATACTGGCGCCTGCGTGCGCGTAGCCAGCGCCGAAATTTCCGGTTTGGACTTCGGCGGCGCGAGTGGCGTCAACGTTGAAGCGCGCGGTGAGCTGGCCGTTGACGGGATCGCCGATTTCGAAGCCGTCGAGCAGATATTGCGTTTCTCCGGAGCGGGCGCCGGCGATGTGGAGATTGTTTGTGTTGTCCTGCGTGATTTCTGGGAGAGCGACGAGGCTTTCCGCGAGGACGTGGGGGCTCGGGACGGGAATGTCGCGGATGTCGCGTGCGGTGAGAGTGTCGCGCTGGGCGGTGTCTTGCGGATCGATCTGGTTGGCGGGCGCCGTGACCTGGACTTGTTCGTGGAGTTCTTCCGCGTGATTTAGCGTTAGAGAGAATTCGTTGGGGCCTGGTTGAAGAGTGACGGCGCGGGCGGCGATCACGAAGAAGCCTTCTTTGCGGACTTCGAGTTTGTAATCGCCGGCAGGTAGATTTTTTAGCGTGAAGCGCCCGGCGCCGTCGGTTTCGGCGCGGTAGATGTGGGAGGACGCGTCTTCAAGTTTTATCTGAGCGGCGGGGACGGGGACATTGTTTTCGTCCAGTACGACGGCCGAGCATGTAGCTAAGTCTGCCGCGCGAGTTGGCCCGGGCGCGAGGACCACGATGTAGACGAAGGCGGAAGTAAGTAGGCGAAGAAACTTCATACCACACCCGTTTTGCTTAGGCCAGGAATTATTAGACTACGGATTGTTGGGGCGGGATGTCTTTTTACGTACGGGATTGCCACGAGAGAGACAAATCCACTACCAATCAAAGAGGAAGAAACGAAGATGCGAGAGGCGCCTTTTGAGTGCGGCGAACCAAGTGGGGTGGCGTTTTAAATGGCGCTTTTTGGCGAAGCTGCGCGCGGCCATTTCTAGGCCGATCCAATCGAGATTTTCGAGAGCGGCGGATTCATGGTCGGAGAGGCCGGCTTTTTTGGCTTCGGCGCGCGGGTTGGCTTTGAAATTAGCGCGGGCGTGCGCGTCAACGTAGAGGCGGGCGAGGAAGGTTTCGAGTTGAGTGGAGCTGGAGCTCATGCGACGGCCTCGACCGGTTGAGAGCGGCGGGCGCGGCCTTTGGCGAGGGCGCGGCGAGCTTCTGCGATTTGCGCGAGGAGAGAGTCCATCGCGGGAAAGTCGCCGTCGCGTTCGAGAATTACGGTGAGCGGGCCCGGGGCGCGTGCGGCGGTTTCTTCGAGGAGAGCGAAGACGGGATCGGGGACGTCGTGAAGATGATCGTCGAGAAGGCGCGGGGAGCCGTCGGGGGCGGAGACGAATTTGCCGCCGGCGATGTGAATGGCGGCGATGCACTCGGGGGGAATTTGGCGGACAAATTCGAGAGGGTCGTAGCCGTGATTGAGGCCGTTAGCGAGGACGTTGTGAAGATCGAAGAGTAGGGCGCAATTTGAGGCGGAGAGAATGCCGTTGAGCCAAGCGGATTCAGAAAGAGTGCTGGCGGGCGGATCGATGAGAGTGGCGATATTTTCGACGAGAGGCCTGGCGCCGACGGTGGTTTCGGCGCGATACAGATTGGCCGCGGCGGCGTCTACTGTTGAGGAGTTGCGAGGCGGCGCGGCGAGATGGCCGATTTCGATGCCGCCGGCACGGACGAAAGCCAGATGTTCGGACCAGAATTCGGGGCGGACTTGGTCCATGAGGCGTGCCATTTGATCGAGGCGCTTGGTTTCGACAGGGGCCGAAGACGCGAGGCCGAGGCTGACGCCGTGGAAAACGACGGGAATTTGAGCCGCGAGCGTTTTAAGGGCGCGGACTTGGCCGCGCGGCGCGGAAAAAAAATCGTCGGCGATGACTTCGAGAAGATCGATCGCGTCGAGATGTTCGAGAATCCCGGCAGCTAGATCGGGGCGCCATCCGAGGCCGACTCTGTCCGTGAGACTGTTCATTTTTCTAGCCCCCGCAACCGCCGCAGCCGCCGCCACAACCGCCACCTCCTCCACAGCCACCCCCGCCGCCGCAACTGCTGGATGTGCCGCAGGAAGAGCTGCCGGAACCCCAACCACTTGAGCCGGAAGAGCCCCAGCCGCCGGGTGGCCGACGTGGACGCAGAGCAATCACCGAAGGAAAAAGGATGGGGGAGACTTCCGCGAGTCCGTAGGCGGAGGCGAGCCAGACGAGGTCGGAGGTCGCGCCGCCGGGACGGAGAGAAGCGGCTCGCTGGCGGAGCGAGCTGAAAAGAGATTTTACATCCTCGAGAAATTTCTCGCCGCGCACGGTGCGAAAGGGATTACTGGTTCTGAAAACGACGAAAGCGGCGAGACCGGAAAGAATGATGAGAAACAGGATGTTGGTGCGGCCGCGGGAAAGTGCGATAAAAATTTTTACGGCGGCGACGCCGAGGAGGATGCCGATGGCCATGGCAACGCGGAGGAGGCGGGCTTTACGAACTTCTTCGTCGGGGAGGAGGCCGAACTTCTCGAGATTGATGGCGTAATCGAAACAGGCGGTGCAGCCTTCGAGGGATGCCAGCGTGGAGTGGATGGGCTGGACAGTTTTGAAGGCTTCGAGGATACGCTTTTCGATGGGGCGCTTGACGGTTTCGATGGCGGCGGGGTCCGCCAGTTCGAGGAGGCTGTCGGCGCTTCCCGGTAGGAGGGCGGGGGTTCCTGAACTTTTGAGAGTCAGCAGGCCCCGGTCGATGAGGGAGAGAGTAGCAACGCGGAGAGCTTCGCCTTCGCCTCCGCGCAAGAAAGCCACGAAGTAGGGATCGTCGATGGGAGGCTTGCCGGTGTCGCGGTCCTCGCTGAGGCGACGGAGAAGCGTAAGGCCTACGATGACCAACCAGGAAAAAAAGATATAGAAGACGAGAAATTCCGGGCCGCGGAGATCAAACGGATTCATGGCGGACCTCGGTCGAGAGCCCTTCGGCCCGGGAGTGCATGCGGCAGGCAAGATCAAGGAGAGGAAAGAAAAGGCGCGGCGCTTCGCCGGGCCGAGAGACGTGTGTTTCCTGCGTGGCAGCAAGGCGAGTCGAGAGCTGAGGCCAATCGGGAATGGCGAGCTCAGCGCCCATCGATTGCAGGGCCTGCGAAGGGGAAGCCATGGGACGGCCTTCTAGGTCGAGAAGGACGGCAGCGTAGGAACGGAGAGGACCGAGTGCGCCCGAGATGAGCAGGCCGAGTTGTTCTTCGCGGAGGCTGCGCGCCACGTAGGCGGCGCGGAGGCGGAGAATGAAGTTGAGGAGTTGCTGGCGGAGCTGGCGGATTTCCGCGTCGCGGGGGATGGTGAGTGACGCGAAGGGGTCTTCGCCGAAAAGAATGGCGCGGCGGCGGCGAATATCGGCGAACTTGGGGGCGAAGGAACGAGCGACGTGGGGGATTTCCTCCTTTAAGAGAAACATGGGATGGAGTTGGAAGGCGGCTTGCGCGACGCGAAGGGGTTGACGGAGGTGGTCGGCTTTGGCTTGGTTGAAGGAAGCAAGAACTAAAATGAGATTTAAGTCCGAGGTGGCGCGAAGTTTGCCTTCGGCGGCGCTGCCGAAGAGCACAACGGAAAGAAGGTCGGGGCCGAAAGCATCTTTTGTGGATTGCAAAAAGGAACTCAGAACCTCGGCGATAGGAGGAGGGAGCTGCGGTAGAGGAAGTGGCGTGGAGGAACTCATAGAAGACCTCGCGCGTCACGGAATAGATGCTGAGATGATCGTAGGATGGCGCGGGTGGAAAGTCAACGAATGGAAAGCCAACATGGCGGAGTCAGTCTGCCATCCATTTCGCTTTGACAAGCATTTCGCGTGCGATATCGCTCACGGAACGATTCTCGCTCGTGACGGTGAAGTCCTCCAAATGCGCACGGTCAAGGATGGCGTTCAGTGTGGCGACGCGAGCAACATATTCGTGCTGCGATATGCCCGTTTCGCGCGTCTTGACACGCTGCTGCATCGTTTCGAGGCTTGCAGTAATGCGGCATACGACTGTGTTGGTTGCTGAAAAAATGCCGCGACAGAGTTCCAGTTCGGCGCGGCCTTCCATCGCACGCGCGAGCAGGAATCGCGGTACGCCAAGGGAAGTATAGTTTTCGTAGACGGACTGAAGGTTGCGGTACATCACGGCATCGTTGCCGAATGCAGGCGGAAGATGTGCAATCCCGAGCACATCCAAGTCGATCGCCGCGTGGGGAATTTGGCGCAACGCGAGGACGTCCGACGCTTCGCCCAGAACGGTTGTTTTGCCTGCACCCATCGTGCCAGTAATGATCAGTAGCGATTCCGTAACCGCTCCCCTGCTATTCAACGGGCCGCGCTCAGAGAATCCAGATGGGAGGAGATGCCGCTGAAGGCGCTTTTGGAGCTGGAGATGACTTCGTTGGCGCCGAGGCTTTCGAGGATTTCGGTGAACTCGTCGAGATAGCAGCGGACAATGATGAGGGTTTTTTTGTTGCGGTCGCGCGCGCGTTTGGTGACGAGGAGTGCGGTTTCGATGTTGTTGGAAGTGATGATGACAAGCTTGGCGCGGTCGATGCCGGCGTCGGAGAGGGAACTATCCTGCTTGGCGTCATCGACGATGATGGGCTCGCCTTCGCGAATGAGGTCATCGACGGCGGCGGCGTCTTTGTCGATCAGAACGTAAGGCTGCTTGGATCGTCTGAGGTGCTCGACGATGCGAATGCCGAGGTGCGTGTAACCGACAATGACAACGTGGTTTTGCATTTCTTTGGCGAGCATGCGGCAACCTTCCTGCGGATTGTAACGCTGCAAGGCTTGCAGCAAGAAGATGGAAATGACGATGCCGAACAGGACGCATTGTCCCCAGAAGGAATAGAGAACCCAGAAGGAATCGGAGCGATACCGAAAATAGATGGCGTTGAGGAAGGATTCGCTCAGGGAAAGATGTTCCCAGTGGTGAAAAGAGATCGTGCCCAGGGCAAACCAAAATGCGATAAGGACGAAACCCCAGCGGCTTTGCCGGAGAAAGATGAGCAGGCGGATCCAGAAGAAGCGGCGCATGGGTGTGGGTTGGAGCGACAGGGCGCATTGTAGCCCTGGGGCAAAGGCTTCCGCCAGGGATTCCCATCGCGCAGCGAGCGCTTCTTTCTTGGCGTTCCACTCGTGCTAAACTAGCTGGATTGCAGGCTCGTAGCTCAGTTGGTTAGAGCGCCACCTTGACACGGTGGAGGTCTGGGGTTCGAGTCCCCACGAGCCTACCATTCCTTCGAGGGTCCAGCCCCGAGACATGGGTTACAAAACGTACCGGCTACATAGGTAACAACTTCGGGGCGAACGTGACGCCATCAAAGACCGCTTTCCTGTTCGTTTATACTTACGTAGTGCGCAGCGAATGTGCCCCCTTTCTTCTAGGCCCTGCCCTCTAAAATAGATTCTCCTGATCCTATGTCTTCATCAAAAACAATCGTCCGCGTGGCGAGCACCTGGCTGCTCTTTCTCCTCGTCTATTCGATTGTCTCGCTCGTTATCCCTCGGGGGAATCAAGGCCTTACCGCGTTTGGCGATTTGTCGCAGTGCATTGTGCCGCTTCTCGCGAACGCCGGACTTCTTTTGAATGCTGGAACTCCGCAATGGCGCAGAAATCTTTTTTGGATGCTGCTGGCCATGGGTTGCACACTTTGGATGATCGGGCAATTCCAATGGACGTATTACGAGCTCTATCTGCACCGCCCCATGCCCGATAACGATCCGATCGACATCGTATTCTTCCTGCGCGGTATTCCAATGATGGCGGCGCTGACACTGCGCCCACACCTCAGCCGCGGCGAGCTGCGCCTCCGCTTCGGCTATTTGGATTTTGCACTGCTGCTCACCTGGTGGATTTTCCTCTACGTTTTCATCGTGCTGCCGTGGATGTACGCCGTCCCCTCGCTCGCGGAGTACAACTACAACTACATACTTCTTCACAATACCGAGAACATAGTCATCGTCGGCGGCTTCGGGTACCTCTGGCTGCGGTCGTCCGGAGCTTGGCGGGTGGTCTACGCCAATCTCTTCGGCGCCTCCGCGATGTACATGCTCTCCTCTCTCACAATCAACATCGCTCTCGAGTTCAACCTCTACTACACCGGCAGCTTGTACGATCTTCCGATGGTTGCTTCGTTTCTTTGGTTTGCTCTTGCGGGCGCCGTCGCTTACCAAAAACGGGCAGCTCTTGACGCTCCGTCGGAAAATGAGTTCGGTGTCGAGTCCGATAGCTCGCCTGGAGAAAGTGCCGTGCCGGCGCGTCTGGCCATGGCCGCGGTGATCTCATTGCCAGTGTTTGCCATCTTCACTCTGCGGTACGCGCATCAAAATCCCGCGGTCCGCGATTTCCGTTTGATGACGGTTCTCATCGCGTCCATTCCTCTGGCTCTGCTTCTGTTTCTGAGAACTTATCTGGCCGACGCCGACCGCACTCGTCTTCTCTCTCAATCCGAGCGGTCCATCGAGAATCTCCAGAGGCTCCAGGCGCAGATTGTGCAATCCGAGAAACTCGTCTCTCTGGGACAATTGGCCGCCGGCGCCGCTCATGAAATTAACAACCCATTGACGGCGATTCTCGGATTCTCCGACCTCTTGGCCGACGACTCCACACTTCCAGAAAAGGCACGCTCCACCGCATCGAAAATTCGCGACCAGGCTCGCCGCACCAAAACACTCGTCGGGAATCTTCTAAGTTTTGCCAGACAGGTCCCCACCGAACGCACGCTCCTGGACATCAACACCGTGGTGACCAACGCCGTGCAGCTTCGTTATCTCGACTTGCGCACCGGGACAGTCCGAATCGAGCTGCAGCTTGAGTCGGTTCTTCCTGGCGTTCGCGGCGACGGAAACCAGCTGATGCAGGTCTTCTTCAACATGATCAGCAACGCGGTGGACGCCATGGAAGCGGTGCAAGGCGGCCTCCTCACCATCAAGACCATGCGCGATCGCGCATATGTCGTCGTGCTTTTCCTGGATAGCGGGCCCGGCATCAAGGAGCCGCATCGCGTTTTCGATCCTTTCTATACGACCAAGCCCGTCGGCAAAGGCACCGGCCTCGGTCTAAGTATTTGCTTCGGCATTGTGCAGGAGCACAGCGGCAGGATTCTCTGCTATAACCGGCAAGAAGGCGGCGCCGCGTTTCGCGTGGAGTTGCCCGCCGTGCTTGCGGCCCTGCCCACAAAGGAACCGCAGCTCACTAGCTCGAGTTCAAATCCGCCGAAACCTTCGTGAATAGATCTCTAATCTTTGCGCGCACACTCTCGCTCGATCGTCGTGATGCCTGCCAGACTCATGTTAGAGTTTTGTTTCGAGCTACATTCAACCAGTGGGAGACGCGATGACGGACGCAGCCATCGTGACGCAGAAACTTACACGCCGCTTCGGCAACCTGACCGCGGTCGACGGTGTCGACCTCACCGTCGCCGCCGGACAGTTCTTCGGTTTTCTCGGACCCAACGGCGCGGGCAAGTCCACGACCATTAAAATGCTCACCGGTTTGCTGGCCCCGAGTTCCGGACGCGCGGAACTTCTCGGGCTGGATTTCGCAGCGCATCCCGTTGAGGTTAAGCGGCAAATCGGCGTCGTTCCCGAAGGCATGGGTCTTTTTGAACGGCTGACTGGCGCCGAGTATCTTCATTTCGTCGGCCGTATGTACGGCCTCGATCGTCCAACCACGCAACGGCGCTCCGAAGAGTTGCTCGATTTCATGCAGCTTTCCGACCGGCCAAAGACTCTCATCGCGGACTATTCTCACGGTATGCAGAAAAAACTTGCCCTGGCCGCGGCGGTGATCCACGGTCCGCGCATCCTTTTTCTCGACGAGCCGTTCGAAGGCGTGGATGCTCTTGCCGCCGGAGCGCTGAAAGCTCTGCTGGGCCGCATGACCGAGCGCGGCGTCACCATCTTTCTCACCTCGCATGTCCTGGAAATTGTCGAACGGCTCTGCAGCCACGTGGCCATCATTCACAAAGGCCGGCTCGTCGCTCAGGGCTCGCTCGAAGAGTTGCGCGCAGGCGTGGCCGGCGAAGAAGGAAGCAAAACGACACTCGAACAGATTTTCCTCTCCATCGTGGGCCAGGACGGCGGGCAGCGGCCACAACTTGAGGAACTCTCGTGGCTGATGTAGCTCAACTCCCCGGCGTTTGGGAACAAATCCGGCTAGTCGCTGGGCTACGCTGGCGGATTCTGGCCAATAATCTTCGAAAAAAACACAATCAGTGGGACTTGATTGGAATGATTTTCGCCGGCATCTTCGGCGGGCTATTCGTCATCGGCCTATGTGTCGCTTTTTACTTCGGCGCTTACACGTTTCTGTCGGGCGGCCATGAAGCCTGGATTGCATTGCTCTTTTGGGTGATTTTTCTTTTCTGGCAGTTCTTTCCCATTTTCACGGCTGGCTTCGGCGTGGGATTTGAATTCCGCACACTGCTACGATTTCCGCTCAGCCTTCGCGCGTTTTACGTTATCGGCCTCGCTTATGGGCTAGCGGATTTTGCCGCTATTGCCTCGCTCTGCTGGCTAACCGCCATGATCCTCGGCGCCACCGTGGCAAACGCCAGTGTCTTGCCCGCCATGCTGGTTGTCGCCGCTCTCTTCGTGCTGATGAATATCACGCTTGAGCGCATGATCGGTTCCTGGCTTGAACGCATCCTGGCTCGCCGCCGCACTCGCGAGATGTTTTTCGCTTTGTTCATTTTCTTTGTTGTCTCCGTTCAATTCATCAATCCTCTGGTGCAAAGATACGGCCGTACCGCTCAGCCATGGGTCCGGCAATTGCTCCCCTTCCTGTCCGTTTTCCCGCCGTCCCTTGCGGGCCGCGCTATTACGGGCGCCGCTCAAAATCATTTCGCGGACACGCTCCTCGGCGTGGCCGGCATTTCAGCGTACATGCTGCTTTTCAGCCTGCTCCTCTGGCTGCGTTTCGCCACGCAATATCGCGGCGAGGAACTGAGCGAGTCAGCCGCCCCCGCTCGCGCTGTCGTTCGTCCTGTCTCCCGCGCCGCTGAACAATCCGATGCACTTCGCTTGCTCACGCCGCAGGTCGCCGCCGTCCTCCGCAAGGAGTTCCGCTACCTCACTCGCAACAGCTTCGCCTTTTTTCTGCTGATCATGCCCCCGGTGTTTGTCTTGCTTTTCACGACGCAATTCGCGGGAAGGCATCCTACAGTTATGAAGCATCCCATTTCGACCGAGTTCTTTTTTCCCGGAATGATGGCCTATCTCTTGCTCATTCTGATGTCGCCCGCCTATAACAGCTTTGCTTACGACGGCAAAGGCATCCAAACATTTTTCACCGCTCCCATGAGCTTCCGTGAAGTCTTTCTTGGAAAGAATCTCCTGCAAGTCGGGATGCTCGTTTTTGAATTGACACTCTCCATGGTGGCTTTTTCCTATCTGGTGGGGCTTCCTTCGCTGCCCCTCCTCGTGGCCACACTGGCCGCAATCCTATTCAACGTCGCCGGGCAATTGACCATCGCCAACTGGTCCTCGCTGTGTTTTCCGCGCAGGCTCAATTTTGGGCAGATGCGCGGGCAGAGACAATCGGGCATGGCTGTGCTCGTCTCGTTCGGCACGCAGATTCTTTTAGGCGGCATCAGCGCGCCTATCCTATTTATGAGCCGTTGGACCGGCGATAAATGGCTTCCCGCTGAGGTGTTTGCATTTCTGGCGGCGGCTGCGATCGCGGGCTACTCGTCCTCGCTTGAACCTTTGGCTTTGCTTGCCGAAAAGAAGAAAGAAACCCTGATTGACGCGCTGTCCCGCTAACGCTGTATTCATCAGGGCATTGTTCGAAAGAAGCGGGTTGCACTTCGACTTTAAATCCGAATCCGATAGAGCGCCCCGTAAAATGTTGACAGCGGTAGTTAGCTCTATCCGACAGTCCCCGTGCCCATCAGTTGTCCCGCCTGCGGTAATATTCACGAATGATTATGGAGTCGCCCGTCTTAATGTCTGAGAAATCAACGACGTTCGTGACGATTGTTGGGCTACACAGGATCGAGAAGTTCTTTCCATCTGTGAACCTCACGTTGAAGGACAGATATCCTTCCTCATGCCAGTACGAAATCCAATCCACTTTCTTGCCGTGAACCTCCGGGTACCGTCGCCGCAGCTTTTCGTACTTCTTCTTGATTCGCCTGTCCAGCCGCCTGTGTTCTGCCCGGCTGATCGGCTTTATCGGAATACCGTCCACCATCGAAGCCTTAGGTTTTCTCTTCCTATGCATGCGCGGCCACCGGCACTGCACTCTCGACACGCGGAGCGGATGGCATCGGACCATTTGGTTTGCGGCTGGAGTGGACCCCTCTGGTTTCTTTAGGCGTTTTCTTCGGCCGCTTGCTCCTGGGGAGAAAGTGCACCAACGGCGGTTTCCCTTCCAGTTTGCGCTCGCGTTCGACGCCGCGCATCAATTGACAGATTTCGTCGTTGGTTAGAGGTTCGTCGGAGAGCCAGACGTTGAATTCTTCCTCGAATCTGGACTCATCGTCTTCTTCTAGCTTGCGCATTTCGAGCATGAACTGCAGGTTGATGATGGAACGACGGCGTTCGAGACCAGCCATGGACTTGTGGTAGGCGTCCATGAAGAGTTTGGGAGATTTGTTCAGGCGCTGAACTCCCCGAACGGCTTCGTCAATACCGTGGTTCACCAGATACAGTGCTTCATACAGATGTACTTTCTCCATGACCAACGTCCTTTCAGCGGCGAAGTGGCCGCACGTTCGGAGGTTGATAGGCGCACCGGGCCGTACGTCCTCGATGCAGTCTAGAGCGGATGCGGTAGGACAAACGGATTCAGCTAGACGGGACTACGGTGGAGGATGCGCGACGCGCAGGGGTATTGAGCGTGGTATGAAGCCGAACCAAGGATGGGCAAGTTGCGCCCAAATTGGGAAACCGATAACTTCTAGTGCAGCCATCGTTGCCTCCTAGAGAGGTGATGGTGGTCAGGGGCGTGTCGGTGTTGATAGCATCGGCGCGTCCCGTTGGAACGAAAGAGCCTAGAGTTGTCGCGACGTCCTAGGCACCTGGAGCAGAGCAGACTCACACAATCCAGAACAGGATAGTGCCATCGCCCCATGTCGAAGGATAAACGAAAACGGGTTAAACATTCAACCATTTTTTCAAAAAAAGATTTGGCTACGGACAAATGGGTTTCACAGTCTGAAGCGGCCCGGATTCGTGATGTCTCGCCCCAAGCAATCGGGCGCCTGGTTAACAAGGGACGGTTTCGCACCTTGCGGATAGGAGGCAGAGTTCTCTTGGATCGCAGTGAAGTCGAGAACTACAAGCCTAGGCGGAAAGGGCGACCCCGTAAGTGAACGCATTCAACAGGTTGAATGTCCAATTTCTAGTCGAAAAGCGAACTTTGCTTTTCCATTCGTGGAGGAATGATAGGTTTCGGCGCGCCATCACCCCAAAGGCCGCGGATCAGCTCGACCGTCCCAGGACCGAACCTGCGTATAATGCCGCCTTCCGAATTATGCCGAATTGAGTCTCGTCGCCAAGCGTGTTTCCTCTCAATAGCTGGCTGTCGCAGCCAAGCGATGCATGATTAAGTCGGCATAATCCCGCGTAAGTTGGTCGCAGTACCCCCATTTACGGTTTGCCCCTAATCGGGAATTACGGCCAGTTCGGATACGAAACATGGAGGGTCGACCCTCCACACGCGAATGGTAATGGCAGCTTAGATTAGGGGTGGGCTGCCCGGCCCAACTCGAAGTCCAGCATCCTCAATGCCCACATATTCCCCCGAACGCGGTGTGAAAATTGCAATCAGGAGTTCCGCTGATTGATGCTAGAGGATGGTATGGCGCGGCTAAAACTGCTTTCTGTTGCTCTTCTGTCGGTGCTGACGGTCATGTGTACGGAGATTACCTCGCAGGTTCCCAACGCCGAGATACCGTCTTGGGTAATAGACCTGAGCACGCTGGGATACCCCACTCACCTATCTGAAAACTTCTCAAAAACCTTTGGGGTACCCCCAACGACGCTTGCGTTCGCCGATTCTGAACATCTAGTGGTCACGTTCATATCCTCCGACCCCGGCACACCGTCCGAGCGAGAAGGCAGACCTGACTCTTTTAGGTTGCGGCTCCACATCGTTGTATTCGACACAAGAACCGGTGAAGTGGACACGAAGCGGGACTGGCCGACTCCGAACCCTAACGACGGGGTCGTCGCTGGACACGACGGGAAGGTCGTTGTCCGCGCCGGCGATGAGCTCGTGCTTTATGACGCAACGCTGAAAGCCTTGAAAGAAACAGATGCGGCGGCTCCGGACCATAGGCCGGGCGGGAGATTATTCACAATCTTTAGCTCGCCCAGCGGCCGTTTCTTGCTGCTTGAATTCAGCCCTAGTATTCATACCGAATATGGTTGGATGAACGCCGACAACCTCGAGACGGTCCACTCATTTTCCGAAAACCTATTCGCGTTGAGCATCTCCGACACCGAGATCGGCGGTTGGAGAAATACGTCGTCACGCCAGTCTGAGTTTGTGATAAGGAAGCCGGACGAGCCAGGCCGAGTAGTTGCCCTGCCGAATTATCGTTCGAACAAAGTTGCCTTTGTAAGTGAAGATACGATTGCAATCGAATCAGGCTATTCGCCGATGCCGCTAGTTCGAACAGACGGCACGCTAATAGAATCGATCACGCCTCACACTCACGAATTCCTCAGTCGAGTCATTCCTTCTGCGGAAGGACATCGGTTCGCCTTCACAGGATCAAGAATTAGGAATACTTCCGAGATTCTCGCTCCTCACCAAACTTGGGAATATGTTCAGCGGATTTATATCTATGACATGCCTACCCACACTTTCGTGTGCGACGTGAACGTTAAGCACTCAGCGAGAAATCAAGATTTCCCCCTCGCCCTTTCTCCGAATGGCTCGACACTCGCGTTCCTCGACGGTGAGAGTCTTAAGGTTTACCGGCTTCCTCCAACCACAGAGCATCGGCCGTAGGAAGAGCCTCTGACCGACGGATAATGCCAGGTTGCACTGTAAGCGCCGGGATTAGAAACGCGCGAGCGCAAAAAGCTGGGACCCAAACATAGCGGAAAGCTCCATGCGGCCTCCACGCTGATTCTCTTGTAAAGGTCCGATTGCGATGGCTCACCGCTTCTATTACGATTTACTCTCGGTTCGAGAACACTTCCCAGAGCAGAGAAGACATGTTTGAACGTTATTCGGAGACGGCAAGGCATGTAATCTATTCGTCGCGCTATATGGCCGGCCGAGTCGGAAGCCCAGAAATTGAAACAGAGCATCTTCTATTGGGATTGTTGAGGACAGACAAAGTCCTAGCACGCCGATTCCTCGGTTCACCCTGGGCAGCGGAAGCAGTCTGGAGAAAGATCGAGCAAAGCAAGCCCGTCCGTGAGAAAACTCTGGGCCCGCGGGAGGTTCCACTCAGTAATGCATCCAAACATGTCCTAGTTTTTGCCGCAGAGGAAGCGGACCTGCTTTCCAATAAGAATGTTTGCACTGAGCACCTGTTGCTCGGCCTCCTTCGGGACGAGAAATGTTTTGCCACAGAAATACTCCATGAACGTGAAATCCGTCTCGCGTCGACTCGCGAGGAGTTGAAACGAACCCCACATGACGATTCGGGAACAGAGAAATTTGTCAGAGAACGCGGCTCGCTTCCGGGGGATGTTGTTGAATTGCAAACCCGCATTAAGTCAATCGTGAGCCACATAGAGGACGCCATCGCCGACCACGACTTTGCGAAGGCTCGGGCTTATTCAGACGAAGAGGGCAGGGAACGTGACAAGTTGTATTTGCTGTATCAACAATATGGGCTCGCCGACTGGATCTACGATTAGAATCGCGACTCGTCGCAAACCGAAGCATTCGTTTGCACTTTAGTTGCAGACACTTACAAACGACGTGCGGCGTTCGGGGTCAACGGGATTCCCGCGAGGCATCAGGGAACGAGTTGTTGATGTTATGTAGATTCTTCAGCGGCCATCGGTGGCTGGCCTGTTCCGAGCACCTTGCGGATGTCAGCTAGGTTCCCGGAGTTTTCTGCGAAGAAGTCAATGTATTCGTCGCGGCTGAAAAACGCATTCACGTAGTTTGCTTCCGTCAAAACGTAGCCTCTCCAGCCGTTCAGCATGGACAGTTATAGGAAGGATGCTAGGTCTTCCGCCTCGTGCTCCAGAAACAGGTGCCCTGGCGCATCGTTTAGCAAACGATTGTCGCCATAGGTCTGACGCAGCTTGTAATGCAAATGCCAGTTCTCGCTGCTCGGCCAAACGCCCCACTCGGTGATAAAGAGCAGGGCTGGCCTGTGATAAGTCAATTCCGAGGCGACCCAGTGAGCGACAAAGAAAACGCGATAGTGCTCGGGTGGGTACTCAATGCGTTCAACGTGCACACCCGGCATCAAGTCCGGCTTCCGTCGTTGTCGGTCGGATAGCCACGTTTCACATTCCTCTTTCGTATAGAAGCGCAATTATCCCCCAGCGAATAGTGCTATCTCAGGCCGAAACGCCTAGGCCAAACGAGTATCGAAGGCCTTATTCTGAAGAAGAATTTGAACTGCATAAAGCATATCCAAAAAGGGAGATACCAATACCCTAGTCAGACCTGGTGCCTTCCATGAGAAGGCCGACCTCTGCCGGGATTATGCCGACTTAATCAAGCATCAGCGTGCGAGGAAAGGCAGGAATGCAGGGGAAATGGTGTTGGGCCGCGCGACTCAATTCGGCATAATTCGGAAAGCGGCATTATATCAATTATGCCGACGTCGGCATGACCCATAGTGGTTATCTGCAAAAGCCAGAATCATGATTCGCCGCTCTTGAGAAGACTGACCCACTCGGACAGATCGCCCTCGCGATCAAGAATCGCCTTGTCCCAATTTGTCGTTTTCTCCTCAAGTTGTGGATACACGCGGTGTGGATGCGCTGGCAGAAATTGTTACCGTGCTTGCGAAAAGCTGGTAGAACCGCGTTTCAATCCACGGAGCGCAAAGCCTCTGCATAGCGCGTGGCGATCGCCTGCCATGAAAAATATTGGTCTTGTGCGTGGCGGCTACGCTCGGCAAGTAAAGCTCGATACTCCGGATCGGCAAGCACTTTGAGCAACGCTTCTCCCAAGCCTCGTTGCCGCTTCGGATCGGCGAACACGACTCCCGCTTCCGTGATCGGTGACGCTGTTTCCGGTCCTTCCAGCGCAACCACCGGGAGTCCGCACGCAATTCCAGCTATGGCGCTGCCCCGCCGCGATGAGATGCCTCCGCGCACAAAAAGCAAAACGTCGCAGGACGCCATGTGCCGCACGATTTCCGCGCCTGGCAAGATTCCCAGCGCGCGGACCTCAATCGGCTGTTTGTCCATCAAATTCTTTAGCGCTTTCTCCGCCGTGTCCGAATGACGCCCCATCACGACCAGCCGCAGCCTTCCTAAACGCTCCGTTACGGTGTGCAACGCCTCGGAGATACTTGCGATCTCCCAGATACCGCTTTCTCCGCCGGTGATTCCGAATACAGCGATGGCCGGCAACCCGTCCGCTTCGGCGCGCGGAACTGCCCAGGCGGTTTCCGGCGCCGGCAGGTTCGCGCCCACGGGAATAAAAATCGCTCGCTTGTGTTTTTTCCCAATCCAGGGAATTTTGCTGACGGGCACAGTGAAGATGCCGAGGTCGCAAGACCGCAGCGCTTCGCTCATAGCGTGATTTTGTGCGCGGCGGCGGAGCTTATCGATGGTGCGGTTGCCATGATAGGGCAGCACGTCGTGGTAGACCATTGCCACGCGCGCCCCGGCTTGCCGCAAAATACGCAGTACTCGCAGAAATCGCAGTGGAAAACCGCGCTCGGACCAAGACAGCGCCGTGTATTGCACCAGCACCCAGCACCCGCGCCACGCGCGCGCTTGACGTTCGAGCTCGCGCATCCCCGCAGGCCAGCCGTGGTCGAGCCACGCCACACGCACTAGTTCCAACTCAAAATCGTGCGCGCGCAGCGCCTCTCCGAGGTATTGGCAATATTCTTCGATGGCGTCTGTCGGCCGGTCCCGCCGGCCCAGTAGCGCGATGCACTTTTGCGTCATCGGGGGAGCGCCAGGATGTGATTCGTGCCGCAGGGCTGGTAGGCGTAGCCGGCGCGCGAAAGCTCGTCGACAAGAGTGCGATGGCTTTCCTCGCTGTGCATTTCGCAAATCATTCCCGGCCGTTTTTCTTTCACCAAGTGCTCCGCTCCGCGGAACACTTCGACTTCCGCGCCTTGTATGTCGCATTTGAGAAAGTCCGGCGCCGGGTGTGTCCAAGCGTAATCATCAAGTGAGACTTCACTGACCTGAATGGTATCTCCAGCGCCAGAAGAGCTGACGTGCCCAAGCCTTCGATCTGGCGAGGTCGCCGGATCAGTCCGCGCGAAGAAAAGTAGGCCGGAGTTCGACCACACCGCCTTTTCCTCGACCGTGATCCAGCCAAAGTCATTTCGTTCCACGTTCTCGCGCAACCGCGCCACAATTTCCGGATCGGCTTCGAATGCCACCACGCGCCCCTCTTTCCCCACGAGCCGCGCCGCGAGCAGCGAGAAAAAACCGATGTTCGCCCCCACATCGTAAAGAGTCATCCCCGCGCGGGCCCGTTATGTACTTGCACCCATGCCAGCGAATCGCGCTGCACCAGCTTTGCTCCCGCCCAGCTGACGCATCGGCCGAGCACTGGCACGCGCCGCAACTCCCCCAGCGGCGAAGCGTATCGCAGCAGCAGTTGTGCAAGCCTGCCTTGCGAGTGCGAAGCGCCCACTTCATTTCCTCACGAGAAAGCCGCCGATCACCAGCGCATCCATCCCCGAGCTAAAAAAAGTCCGAATGGCATCCGTCGGCGTATGAACAATCGCCTCCCCTCGCAGATTGAACGAAGTATTCATAATCACCGGCACGCCCGTGCGTTTCCCAAATTCATCGATAAGCCGCCAGTAAAGAGGATTGATCTCTTTCTCCACCGTTTGCGGGCGCGCGCTGCCGTCGATGTGCGTCACCGAAGGAATTACTGCTCGTTTCTCCGGCCGCACCTGCGCCGTCAGTATCATGAACGGCGAGTCGCTCGCGCTTTCCAGGTATTCCCCCGCCGCTTCCTTTTTCATTGATGGTGCGAACGGCCGCCACCATTCGCGAAATTTCACCGCGTTGTTGACCTTCGCGTTCATCTCCGGATCGCGCGGATCGGCCAAAATCGAGCGGCTACCCAGCGCGCGCGGGCCAAATTCCATACGCCCTTGAAACCATCCGAGAATCTTCCCGCTCGAGAGCAGTTCAGCGGCGGTCGTAGCCACATCGCTCAGCCGTGCATACTTTAATTTATAAGTCTTCAGAGCGCTCTCGATGGCCTCGTCGTCAAATTCAGGCCCCAAATACGCGTGTCGCATCGCCTTCATTGGCAGACGACCGCCGCCATCCATGTAGGGTGCGAGCGCGGCTCCCAATGCCACACCATCATCCGAGGCCGCGGGCTGCACAAAGAACTTATCCACCAATCCGGACGCCACAATCTTCCCGTTCGCCTTGGAATTCAGTGCTACCCCGCCCGCGAGACAAACATTGCGGCTCTTCGTTTTCTCGATCGCCATTTTCACAACGCTCATCATCACGATTTCGCACATATCCTGCACCGCGTACGCCACATCTTTGTGCCGTTCGTCGATTTCGCTCTCGGGAATCCGCCGCGGTCCGAACAGCCGCACCATCTCCGCAAACGGCGCCGCTCCAGTCGCGACGAGCTTCCTCGCATGTACTTTATATGGAGCCGCTTCCGGTTCGATAAAAGTGCGCAAGTCGACGCCCGGTTTGCCGTACGGCGCCAGACCCATCACCTTCCATTCATCGCTGTTGCGCTGAAATCCAAGGAATTCCGTAAATTCGCTGTAGAAATATCCAACCGAGTCCGGAAACGGAATCGTCAAAACATGCTCGAGTCGTCCTTCTCGCCCATGCCAAATCGAGGTCGCCTCCCACGCCCCGCGTCCGTCCATCACCACCACTGCCGCGTCACCAAAGGCGGAATAAGAATACGCACTCAACGCGTGCGCCAAATGGTGATTTACAAATCGCATTCGCGCCTTAGTCGGTCCAAAAATCTGCCCAAACCGCTTCGCCCCACTCTTCTGATGCCACATGCTCATAAAATGCAACGTCGAGTTCAGCCCATTCATGTACGTCGCCGGCATTTTCCCTGAGGCGTAGCACTTCAAATCATGTCGAAATGCCGCGCCGGCGGCCGGCCAGCCAAAACACACCTCATCCAACTGCTCCGCCTTTACCCTTCCAAATTCAAAACATGCCCGAATGGCGTTCTCCGGAAACCGCGCATCATGCTTAGCACGGCTGATCCGCTCTTCCGCCACTGCAAACACAAGCTCTCCGTCGCGCACCAAGCACGCCGACGAGTCATGCATCTGCGAATAATTGATCCCAAGTGTGATCATTTCAGTTTGGCACTAACTCTTTTCGTCTTGCGGACTTCACCTTCGCTCTATTTGCCTAAACACAAAAACACCGGCTCTTGATATAGCTCGCCAGGGGCGAAGACCTGCATTGAGAGACGGAAATTCCCCGAATACTAATTTGTCGCCCTGTAATTTATATTTCCTCACGCAGACTCCGGCTTCTGTGCAAACAACACGATTAGGTCGCTCATGCCCAGTCATTTGCTAGCCTTCGCGACTACGAGCAAAATAGCTCGCTCAAAACCCGAGTTCCCGCGTCCGGTTCGTTGAGAGCGGGCTCGGCTCGAGCCAGGAGATTTTGTTTACAACAAAACCGGCCTTCTCAACGCATAGCGAAAAACTCCCGCGGGTAAAGCCCCACAAATGCCAGGGGACATCGTCGATAGGGCACAATAAGCTCCGGGCATGCACGAAGGCGTCTTCGTTCGGTTCGATCCCCGCAATCTCAAAGCCACGTTCGCGGGCATTTCTAAGAAACATATCGCTGAAGCAACCGACATCCAGTAGCGATCCTGTGCTGGCGCCAAACCGGACGATTTCGTTTAGAAGTTCCTCGTGCTTCTTCATCTTCCGCCGTGGGAATGTGTCTTCCCCCTTCGGCAAGGGACCCGGACGATCCCCCAACAGCGCATCGCCCTTGTAGAGCTGCATGAGCGCGGCTTCCGGAGGCCGCTCGGCGGTGAAGAAAACGCCACAGCCGGCGCACTCCTCAATTCTCATCCCGGTTTGATCCCAGACTGCTTGTGAATCGCGATCTCCGCAGATCGGACAATTCATACCCACACCCGCCACGCCCTCATTCGAAGACTACTTCAGGTCGCAAGATCTCTCGCTTCTACGTGAGAGTATCTGCTGGCACGAGTCTAGCTGTCAAAATTACAATTTCCTTTCAGAGCTTTCACGACGCCCCCGTTATGCAATTGAAAATACATGGTTGCTACGCCAAGAAATCCCAAAGTAGGCCAGTTTTATTCGTGGTCATCCACTTTTCGGCCGCTGTTCAATGATCGGTGCGGCTCCAGTCGGTTTTCCGATCCAATCTCGAATCCGGCGAAGATTTTTGGCACTGTACCATTGCTGGATTTTGTAGAAATTGCGCGGAGGCAAAATCAGAGTTGCGCCCAGGACTAGGGTTTTGAATAAACGATAGGCGATCGGCCGGTCGGCGTAGCTGTAGTGGTAGGCCGCCTTCTCTATGCGATAAGTCTCCCAGGGCATCCCGCCGTCGAGCCCGAGACGCATGCGACCTGCATCGACCCAAATAGGCTCCATGACGGTGGCAACGATGTCATCGCGAATACCTAAGGCACGGAGACGCGGAGGCAAACACTGCTGTAAAACTTCCAGAACTCGCTGTTTACGTCTTGTCTTCTTATAGTCCTTTTCGGAGTACTGGAAGTGATTCCCCTCATGAAAGCGGTAATAGAACAATGGCTTGTCCAACACCAGCGCCGGAGCCATGGCGGGAGCAAGAGTAAACATGTATTCGTCGGCCTCAATGACTAATTCCTCTGGGAACGGGAGGATTTGATCGAGAAGTTTCTTACGAATGGTCATCTTCGTAGTCCCGAGGAAACAACGTAAGTGAGTGAAGAGAACAGCGGTTGGCAAGTCCTGCAAATGGAGCAATGTGTTTTTTTCTGGAACTACAACGCCGACTGGACGGCCGTCAGCATACACCTCATACTGACCATGGCCGACGGCTCCCAGCTCTGGGTTCTTTTCGAGTTCGTCTACAGCAAGTCGGACTTTCTGGGGAGCCCACCAATCGTCGCCGTCAAGAAATGAAACAATTTCGCCTTTGCATTCGGGGATCCCCACGTTAAACGCCGATGCTTGTCCCCCATTCGGCTTGCGAATCAGACGCACCTGCGGCTCGAACTTTCGAACGATCTCCGGCGTGCCATCACGCGATCCGTCGTCTACAACGATAATTTCACGTTCCGCCGTCGGGAAATCCTGCTCCAACGCGCTGATGATCGCCTGCTCGATGAACTTTTCGTGGTTATACGTATCGATGAGTATGCTGACAAAGGGTTTTGTCATCTGCTAGTAAACGCCGTCTGGCCACTTGATTCTCTTCAAAAAAAGCTCGCGCCAGCGCGCGGATGTCCCCCCGTCAAGTCTACGACATCTTCGCCATGCGGGTCTTTTCTTTGGCACGGGTATCCCGAAGAGCTGTTATCGAGGAACCGGTAAGAATGGAGACTTGTCTGGAAGTCCTTTCAAACTTCACACCGCGCTGGTGCGCGACTTGCTGCCGACTTCTTCTTCATACCACGCAATGGTTTTCCGCAAGCCCTCGCGCAATGACGTCTTCGCTCGCCACCCAAACTCTGCCATCGCTCGCGAAGTGTCCAGACAGCGCCGGGGCTGCCCGTCAGGCTTCGTCGCGTCCCATCGCACGGCGCCGTTGAACCCCACAAGCGAGCCAACCAGTTCCAGCAGATCACGCACACTGATCTCTTCGCCCGATCCCAAATTTACAAGTTCCGGTTTCTCGTACTTCTCGGCCGCGACGACGATGGCTTCCGCAGCGTCCTCCACATACAAAAACTCCCGCGTCGCACTGCCCGTCCCCCATGCCGTGATTTCCGCTGCCCGCCCCTGTTTCGCCTCCCAGCATTTCCGGATCAGTGCAGGAATCACATGCGAGCTCTCCAAATCAAAGTTATCCCGCGGCCCATACAAATTAACCGGAGTAAGATAAATGCCCGCAAACCCATATTGCTGCCGGTAGGCCTGCAGCTGCACAAGCAACATTTTTTTCGCCAGCCCGTAGGGGGCGTTCGTCTCTTCTGGATAGCCATCCCAGAAATTATCTTCGCGAAACGGGACAGGTGTGAACTTCGGGTACGAACAAATCGTCCCCGCGCAAACAAATTTCTCAACGCCCGCAATACGCCCCGCTTCGATGGCATTAATTCCCATTACCGCGTTGTCGTAAAAAAATCTCCCGGGGTTTGCGCGGTTTGCTCCGATGCCGCCCACAACCGCTGCAAGATGAATAAAAATGTCCGGCCGCAAATCCTTATAGAGCCGCAGCGCTTCCGATTTTTCCCGCAGGTCGTATTCCCGGCTATGTGGCGTGTTGATTTCGCGGCAACCCGCCGCACGCAATTTCTCGACGACAAACGATCCGAGAAATCCGTTGCCCCCGCTCAACACCACGCGCCGATTTTCCCAAAAACCCATTCCATGCCCCTCAGTGCTGCGAAGCTTGCCCTTCCACCGCTTCCATCACTCGCGTCACCGAATTGTGCCAATGATTCCAGTGGCTGAATTTCTTTTCCAGAATCGCTTTCCCTCGTCCGAGCGGCGAAAGGCCTGCGGCTTCCAGATCCGCGTCCACCATGATCGCTACCAACTCGCTGAATCCGATTCGCGCCTCCCATCCAAGTTTCTCCCGCGCCTTGCGCGTATCCGCAATCAAGCAATCTACTTCGAGAGGGCGCATGTAACGATCCGACATTTTTACGTGCTTGCGCCAATCCAACCCTGCATACCCAAACGCTTCCTCTACGAATTCGCGAACGGAATGCGCTTCGCCCGTACCGATGACGATATCCTCGGCCGTATCTTGCTGCAACATTTTCCAGATCGCTTCCACATATTCCGGCGAATAACCCCAATCGCGCCGCGCATCGAGATTGCCTAGAAATAGAGTGTCCTGCTTCCCCGCGACGATAGCCGCCACCGCGCGCGTGATTTTTCGTGTCACAAACGTCTCGCCGCGCCGCGGACTCTCGTGATTGAACAGAATCCCGTTGCTCGCAAAAAGTTGATAGCCTTCGCGGTAAATCCGGGTCATCCAGTAGGCGTACACTTTCGCCACGGCATAAGGGCTGCGCGGTTCAAAGATCGTCGTTTCGCTCTGCGGCGGCTTTGCCGAGCCGAACATCTCCGAGCTCGAAGCCTGATAAAACCGTGTCTTGCACCCGGCCCTGCGGATCGCTTCCAGCAAACGCATCGTGCCCAGCCCAGTGATATCGCCGGTGTACTCCGGCATATCAAAACTCACGCGCACATGGCTTTGCGCCGCGAGATGGTAAAGCTCATCCGGCGCGAAGCTGTAAACCAGATGCAGTACCCACTCCGTGCTGGAAAGATCGCCGTGATGTAGAAAGAGCCGTGTACTCGCCTCATTCGGATCCTGATAAATGTGGTCGATGCGCTTCGTATTGAACGTGCTCGCCCGGCGGATGATCCCGTGAACTTCGTATCCTTTGGAAAGCAGAAGTTCCGCGAGATACGAGCCGTCCTGCCCGGTAATGCCTGTGATCAGTGCGCGTTTCATGTGCGATCTTCCGTGCCTCTTGTCTTCCCGTAGCTCCAACCATCGCATTCTGCCGCTAAATTCTTGAATGCTTCACGATTGTATAAGGTGTGCTACGAAATAGAAATAAGTCCAAGGGGCAGCGCCACGTTTTCGCCACGCCGACCTCTTCACACACGCGCTCCTCTGCTCATCCCAAGCCATTTGCGGAATGAATGCGTCCTGTGGACAAAGATGTCCCAAAGAAAAGTCCGAACGGCAAAAATCTCTTTGCGAAGTAAAACGCGCCGCATCCGGCCTTCTTGCGTCACCAAATGCGTGGCGTTCAGGATTGTATACGTGTGAGGATGCTCGCCGTAGTGGGCAAGATTTTCATCGGCTTCTATGCCGCTGTACACCCACTGTTTCCCGCCGGCGACGTGGCTGTAATCATGAGCCTGATGAATCATTGGGACGAAGTCAGTCAGGTCGACAACCGGCAATCCTTTCTTACGCGCGTATTTTATGCACCATTGATCGAACCACACGCGGCCAATCGCCAGTGGCGGAACCTCTTCATACGTACCTCGCGGAAACACAAAACAATCGATGGCCGTATGGCTTTCCAGATGTCCCTCGCGGCGCATGCGTTCCTTGAGTTTCTCTTCCCAGCCCTCACAGAAGTCCAGCGGCTCGCGAACTTCCAGATTCGTGCGGCGCCCGACCGCAAGGAATTTCGAAAATGTTCGGTGGACCCTTTCTACGCCAGTGGCGAATTCAGCCGGTAGAATAATATCCGCATTGACGTACGCTAAGAGAGCGTGGCTCGAGCGCCGCTCCGCCGTTGCGATAATATCCGCGAGGAGAGGCGTGCCGAAGCGGTTGCGGGCTATATCAGGGATGTGAATGAGACCGAGTTCGTGGGCGCATTCGGCCGCGCCTTCTTCATGGCCGAATAGGATGATCTCCGGCCGGGGCTCCAGCTTCGTCCAACTCGTGATCGCGTTGCGCTGGATGATTTCGAAGTGCCCCCGGAAGGGCTTTGCGATCGCGCAAATCGTCAGCCTAGGAACGCTCATCGGTCACTCGTCCCTCTTGAGGGGGCCTATCGGAATTGATTCTCAATCGCCTCATAGCATCTTCTCATAAAGTTCAGCGTACCGTTTTGCTTGAATCTCGAGAGTGTATCCGTCTACTGCGGCTCGCCGACATTCCGCACCCATCACGGCACGACGCTTCTCATCTCCCAGAAGATTCTCAATAGCCGCTGCAAGGGACCGCGGATCACCTGCAGGAAAAAGCAACCCGGTCGCACCCTCGCGCACGATTTCTGGGATTCCTCCCGCATCGGAGCCCACAACGGGCGTCCCACAAGCCATGGCTTCCAAGGCCGTCTGGCCAAAGGCTTCCTGTAACGAGGGGATCACAAAGATGTCAGCGGCGCTGTAAATGATAGATTGAAATCGCTCCTCGACGACATACCCGAGGTGCAAATGCGGAAATGGTTTCGAAAACTCGGGCTTGTCACGACCCATAGAAAGTAGGAACAGCTCCGGGTCCGCCGTTAATCCCGTCAAGGCATCGGCCAAGGTCGCGAATCCCTTCCTGCGTATGTTTGGGTGGTCGGCCACGAATAGAATAATCTTTGCCCTGGGGGGAAGGCCCAGCACCGAGCGTGCTGCTGCACGGTCTCGCGGAGCGAACTTTTCAATATCGAGGCCATAGTGGATCGCCTCAACCTGAAACTCCTTAAACACACTGCTTTTCTTCGCCTGCGAAGCAAGCCAGTTGCTATCTGCCACGATCCGTAATCGCTCCGCATGTATCTTCTTCAGGGCTCCGCGCTTCCTTTGCCATATTCGCCGCGAGAGATCAGTTTCCTCGAGCGACCCAAGCTCAGGGCAAGAACCGCAGGCGCCTGCGAACTTCCCGCAGTTCCGATCGTAATGACATCCGCCCGTAAATGGATTCATATCGTGCAGCGTCCATACAACGGGAGTCCTTTGAGGAACTCGAGACAAGAAGTCGGAATAATCGATGAACCCTGCGACCCAATGAAGGTTGACTACATCGCACGGCAGAAGCTGGTGCCGCACCTCAGCTCCCAGCTCGCTTCTGTCATCACCGAAAACCTCTTGCCCCTCGGTCCGGTTCTTTCTGTACTGCCCGAAATCCGCCTCGATCCCTCTGCGGCGCACGCTGCGCATTCCGCGCTTCAACACGTTCGCTCTGCTGTCAAACGGCACAACTCCATCTCCCGGTTCGCTGAGAACTCGTACAAAAAACTTGGAGTCGTGTCCGATCTGCCGAAGCCCGTCATGGAGCCGCATTGCCGCCCGCCCGGCCCCGCCATCTTGCTGAGCGCTTACGTGGACAATCCTCACGTTTTCCTTGCTTCCATATGCAACAAACCAAGCTTATAGGCCGTTCCGTCCGTCGGCGCTGTCATTCCCGATGACCCCCGGATTTCCCACGCAGTCCCACTGCCGTCCGCATCGGCCGTGAAACATCTAGCAGAAAGAACCAGACCGGGTGCCAATAGTTGCAAAGCACCATTCTCCACGCCGCACCCGCTTGGCGCTTAAAACTGACCCAATGCCTTAGCCGATTTTTTTTCAAGCCCCCCGCTCGCAGCACTAGCGTCGCATCCCCGATGGCACGAAGGCGCCCCGGCCCGCCCGCCCAATCCAAATTTCGCTTGGCCTCCTCATCTCCCCAAACGCCTTGCTTCCCTTCGGGATGGTGGCTGTAGTCATGGTTCTGGTGTACCGCCATCACCACTGGCGAGGCGTCCACAACCGTGTATCCGTCTTCCAGCGCCTTCCAGACCATCCAGTTGTCCCAGTAGACGCGCCCGACTACGAGAGGCGGCAAATCAAGATATAAGCTTCGTGGAAACGCAAAATAATCAATCCATCCACCGTCGCATTGTCGGCCCTCTCTCAATCCGTGCTGGCGGATTTTGTCTTCCCAGTTCCCGGTCCTGAAGTCAATCGGCTCTCGGATCTCCGTGTCCCACCTTCGCCCAACCATTAGAAATTTCAGCTGCGCCTTGCTCACTCGGCCCAGCGCATAGCGAAAGTCCGACATCAACACAATGTCGCAGTTCGCGTAGCAGAGTATTTCGTGCCGGGCTATCTTGTGTGCCCGCCGAAACATAAAGTCCGCCCGCCGCGTTTTGTCCACCCCCGCGTCAACACACGGCTCATGTCGCAGTCCAAGTTCCTCGCTGACTTCCGCCGCTCCCTCGTCGTTCCCGAAAAGAATGACCTCTGCATCTGGATGAAGAAGTTTCCAGCTCTGCAGCGCGTTGCGCTGTGTTATGCCGTTGTGGCCGCGAAATGGCTTAGCTGTCGTAAAAAAGGTAATCATCCCGCACGCTTCTTCTTCCTAAGTCTCTCTTAGGCCGCTTCCCAGGGCAACACCATGCGTATAGGATACGCCGTTGCGCGGTCTCCGTATCTTCCGTAGGATTGCAGCGTATTGACATATTTGAAGGTTAAAGGGGTGGCAGAGGGAACGACCGCCTGTGTTATTCGTAGGACTTGGCCCCGTCGAGCAAGGCACTCCCGATTCTCTGGAAGGCAAGTTCGCAGAGCCAGAGGACACCGTGTTTTGGGCTACGGTTCAGGTCTGTGATGTCAATTAGACGGTATCCGGCATTGGCCATAAACTTGACGACTTCGAGGGCCGTGTTTTCGTAACCACCTGCGCAGACCAATGCTTCCACGAGGAAGATATCAGTTTTGCCGAGCAGATCCGAGGCGCCGGCTAGAACTTTTAGATCAAGACCTTCGGCGTCGATTTTCACCAAGTCCGGCAAATCCCCGCCAGCCGACGCAACGATTTCATTGACGGTCTTAACCGGGACAGTTATCTGCTGGAAGCCAGCCGCACGCGCCTGCTCCTCCGTAACGGCAAACGTGCTACCGCTGTCGCGCTCGGCGATCGTAAACCGCAGTGTCCCCGAACGATCGCTCGCTCCGGCATTGATCCATTGAATTTTGTAACCCAAGTCGAGCAGGTCCTGAATGCAAGGCTTCAAATTGTCTTGCGGCTCGACCAACGTGTAGCGCGCGTCGGGAAAAAACCTGATGGCATCGCGTGTCCAGAACCCATGGTTTGCCCCAATATCCAAAATGTGCTTCGGCGCAAATCCGAACCGCTTTAGCAATTCAAAGAATGGACGGAGCCCCGCACTTGCTGTCGAATCATCTTCGATCCGCACAATCCGGTATCCGAATTTTGCAAGAACGAAGTGAATGACCCGTCTCATTTGCGGAGCAAACAGTATAGCGGATTGCCGACCAGGATTAGACTCGTTCGCTCCATCAGCTGGGCCTTGGCGTCGCCCCGCTGTATCATTTCCGCGAGCGCCGCGATCAGCCTGCGATACTGCCGCTGGTCGAACGGCGTCAGCTTTAGCGTGAACTCCGCGGCAACTCTTGTAGCCGAAATATCCGCTAGGGCAGGCGGCATTCCTTGGATCACGGACATGCGGCCGGACTCCATGCCGCGCTCCTCCCGAGAGGGCCGTCGGGCTGGCCGGACCTTCGCGCGCCTTCCCGGATCCACCATGCCAACGGGCCTTGCGAGTGCCCACAGAAAAGTACAAAGTCTGGGAACTTTTTTGTTCAAGTGTGTTAATAATGACTGGGGCGTCCAGTTCTGCCTACTCTCTCTTGGGGATAATTCTGTGTCCAAATATGCGACGTGGGGGAAATACTCCTGCTTTTTTTGTGTTCTCTTCCTGATTTTATTTGCCGCCGGCTGCGGCGGTGGTGGTCGTCAGATACCGCCTCCGCCGCCTCCCGCTCCTGCTGTCACGATTGCGCCTAGCCCAGTCACCTTCCCCGCCATCTCCCAGGGCGCCGTCGGCACGCCCACCACTATCGTCGTCACCAACTCCGGCACCGGCGCCCTCAACATCACTTCCGTCGTCGTCGCCGGCACCAATCCCAAGGATTTCTCCACCACCAACAGCTGCAGCGGCTCCATCGCCTCCATGGGCACCTGCAACATCGTGGTCAATTTCACTCCCTCGGACTCCGGCGCCCTCTCCGAAACCATCACCATCACCGACAACGCACCCACCTCTCCCCAAGTCATCAACGTTAGCGGCACCGCCAATCCCATCGTCCTCAGCCTGACTCCGCCCGCCTCCGCCATGGGCGTCAGCCAGACCATCTCCTTCACGGCCACTGGCGACCCTAACGGCGTCACCTGGTCCGTCATTGGCGCCCCCTTCTTGGGCAGCCCCTCTGTCGTCACCTCGCCCGGCATGATCGATGCCAATGGTAACTACACCGGCCCCGGCGGCGCTTCCAGCTTTTACGCCACCGTCACCGCCACCAGCAAGACCGCTCCCACCATCTCCGCCACCGCTACCGTCAACGTCGTCGCTCCAGGCGCCTTCGCCAACACCAACAACGTCCAGGTCGCCCAGTACGCCGTCACTCCGCCCTCCCCCGCCAACGTCAGCGTCCAGTTTGGCCTCACTACCACCTACGGCGTTAGCACTTGGACCCAGCCGAATACCACTCTCGGCTCTCCCGTCTCTATCTACGTCGCTGGCATGACCCAATCCACCCCGTACCACATGCGCGGCGTCCTCCAGTTCGGTGACGGCACCTCCTTCGACGACTCTGACTTCACGTTCACTACCGGCGCATTACCTACGAACCTAGTGCCTGTCACAACCGCTACTACCGCAGCGGGGATGACACCGCAGAGCGGCGTCGAGTTGCTAGACTTGGTTTTGGCCTCCGCCGGCACAGGGCTGCTGTCGGAATCCGCGGTAACGGACTTGAACGGCAACGTTCTTTGGGCCTATCAGCCCACCCTCCCGGGAGGACCTGGTCCAAACCCCATCAAGCTCCTGCCAAATGGTCATTTCTTGATCGGATTCAGCGGTCAGCCTGACGGCACGAACTCCGTCATGCAAGAAGTAGACCTCGGCAGTAATCTCATCTGGCAGATGACGGCGGCGCAGCTCAACGCGGCTCTCGCTGCCGCCACCTGCGCTGGCTGCAACATCACCGTGATAGGCCAACATCACGATTTCGTCATGCTTCCAAACGGCCATCTGATGTTGATTGCTTCCACAACGCAAGTCGTGTCCGGTGTGACGGTAGACGGTGACGTCATCATCGACGTCGGCGACATGGACAACGTCGGGGGCAACAATCCCAATCATGTGCCTCAGCCCGTTTGGCTATGGAATGAGTTCGACCATCTGGACATTAATCGGCAGCCCTACCTTTATCCGGACTGGACCCACACCAACGCCATCCTTTATTCGGCGAGCGACGGCGACCTCATTATTTCCATGCGCCACCAGAACTGGGTCATCAAGATCGACTACAACAATGGCGCCGGCACGGGAGATATAGTCTGGCACTTGGGCTACCAGGGCGACTTCACTCTCTTGAATGCCGATGGTTCAACGGACACTAATCCCTTCGACTGGTTCTACGCCCAGCACGGCCCCTCTTTCACCACAACGAACACCAGCGGCAAGTTCTCCATGGTTCTCTTCGACAATGGCGATGATCGCGGCGTATCTGTTGTCGCGGGGGGCACTTGCGGTGTCGCCGGACAGCCCGCCTGCTATAGCACCGTCCCGGTCTTCAATATCGATGAGACTGCGTTGACCGCAACGCTTGCATTCAACCCCACCACCGTGGATTATTCCTGGTTCGGCGGTAACGCCGAAGTCCTTCAGAACGGCGATGTGGAGTACGACGAATGCGATACTTTGATGGGTACCAACGAGGCGACCGTCTACGAGGTCACACTAACAGCAACGCCACAGATAGTCTGGCAAATGAAAATCGCGGGGCAAGACGCCTATCGTGCCATGCGCATCCCTAGCCTATATCCTGGTGTGCAGTGGTGATCAGCGAATGAAAGGAGATCCGTTAATTCTCGGGTAGATTTCCGAGGACACGAAACCTGTCAGTCCCGAAACTCCGGCGCAATTCCGCTAGTCTTGCGAGGGGCCCGACGCCTTAGCCCAAGGCGACTTCTCAACTTGAACGTTTTCTCGGCAAAGGCTTGGCGAACCTTTAGAAAAAGCTCGCTTTCGAGTTGCCGCCGAAAAGGTGTGCGCCGAATCTGACCCGATGGGCTCATGCGGTGCGTCGAGTCAACCATCGAACGTAGGTTTTCGCCCCTGCCACTCAACTCGAAATTTCTCAACGCCAACGAGTCGCTACGGCTGCCTATGCTGCGTTCAGGCGTGGTGGTGTAGCCGTGATTCTGATGGACAGGAACCATGGCACGGCTAGCATCAAGGACCGGATATCCCCTCGACAGGGCTTTCCAAACCATCCAGTGGTCCCAATAGGCGTAACCAACTACCAGGGGTGGGACCGAATCGTACAGGCCCTTGGGAAAAAGGAAGAAATCCAAAAAGTCTGGGCTCTGTAAATGCCCGGTGGTCGAAGCTAGTTGATGTACATTTTTTGACCAGTTGGTCGCACTGAAATCAATCAACTCCGTCACGTCCGTGTCCCACCGCTGCCCGACCATCAGAAACCTTTTCTTCCAGGCAAGTGCTTTTTCGAAAGCTCCCAAAAAGTCTCTGAGCAAGATAATGTCGCAGTTCGAGTAGCACAGATATTCATGCCGTGCGATCTGCTGGGCCCGCGCAAACATTGCGTTGGCGTAGGGTAATCTCGATTCATAGCGCTCGACCTTAGGCTCTTGGTGCAACCCTAGTTCGGCGCTAACTTCGGCAGCGCCGTCTTCATCGCCGAAAAGAATGATCTCCACGTCCGGGTGCAGCAGCGTCCAGCTTTTCAGAGCGTTGCGCTGGATGATCCCTTCATGCCCGCGAAAAGGCTTTCCCGTAGTGAAGAAGGTGATCATTGCGCTGCGCCCGTATCATTTTTTCGAAGGACGAAGCAACCGAGGGCGTAGGAGCAGCCGTGTCCATCTTTGGGGTTATTGCGAGGCTGGAAGCTGAGAGCCGCCTCGCGCGGGGCGGAGGCCCACCGGTTCTGTGGATCCTTGACCCAGTAGGACTCCTTGATTACTTGAAACGACGCAAAAAGCTTTGGAAGGCGTTGCGAACCATAGACGCGGCACCAGGGCGCCATCACGGCATCGCGCCCGCACGGAGCCGTCATTAGGAGGAGACCCCCGGGCCTTAAGATTTCTGCAAGGCGTTTCATGACTTCAATGTCCCCTTCGTCCTGATCGGAGGTGATGCCGTAGCGGCCAGCGACCCCGACGTGTTCCACCGAAGAGCAATTGATTGCGAGATCAAAATGATTGCTAGGAAGTTCCAACGTCAGAAAATCGCCCACTTTGAATTCGACATTGGGGTGCTGCCAGGTGAAGGATTGCTCCTGGAGGTCGTTCGCCACGACTCGGAATCCCTTTTGCGCTGCCAACAGACTCATATAGCCCTGTTCACATCCGAATTCGATAGCTTTGCCCGGGCCGTTTGGCATCTCTGTGCTTAGAAAAGCCCACTCGATGTTCCGTTCTCCCCAAATGTTGATTGGCGATGCGGGAGGAGCCTTGGGGATGAAGACCCTCTTAACCGTCAGCAGGGGTTTGTATATCCACTTCGGTAGGTAAATGGGGACGAGAACACGTTCAAACATTGCCGGTCGACCCGCCGTTTCGTAATTCAACCTCTGCTCGTTCCTCAGGAATCGCCACGAGATTCGCGTCGTAGACCTGCAGGTTTGGCGACACGGGCCGGATGGAACCGTCGCTCAATATTTCAAACCACCGGTAACCCAGATGGCTAAGGTGTTCCACTATTTCACGAGCTTTGTATCCCCAAGGCTGTGTGCGGATGTCGTAGACCTCTACGAGCAGGACTGGACGCGGGATAGTTTTGAAAAGTCTGAGCGCACCCTTGAGAACGTCAAGCTCGCCTCCTTCAACGTCCAATTTGACAAAGTCAACTTTTGTCAGACCCAGCGTTGGTGCAACATCATCAAACGGATAAACCTCCACACGGACCGGGCGTGTCTCGGAATCAACAACCGGAGGGCGAAGACTGTTGCAGCCGTCTTCTCCGCCATCGACGAGGTAAAGGTCTGTCTGCGAGCGTTTGCTGCCGAGGGCGAAAGGCTTGATGCGGACATTGCGACAACAATTGAGACGCACGTTACGTGACAGTTGCTTGCGCTCACGTGGTGATGGCTCGAAGGCTACGACCATTCCGCCAGAACCGACTTGTTTCGAAGCCAGAAGAGTGTATAGGCCGTGATGCGCTCCAATGTCCAAAGCGATCATTCCCGGCTCCAAATACTTCTGAACGAAATTAATCTCTGCAGATTCAAATTCTTGGCTTAAAAGAGCTGCGTCAACGTGACTGTGCCCGACGAGAAACCAAGCCCCAAAAGGAAGTCGATACGGAATAGGAGCATTGGGAAAGATCCGGCGCAGACGCAACCCGAGGGATAGGATCTTGTCCGCTGTCGGGCGGGCGGCAAACCTGCGTATGCGTTGAGTGATGCCTTGCGGTTCTATCATTTCGTATTGCGAGAACCTGCCCCGATAGAGTCGGAAGCTTTCGTCAGTTCGTCAAAGGTAAACCTGGCGGGCAGATTCAAAACTCCGGTCCATTCGTCGCGTGCGTGCTGATAAGACTCAGTAGCCACGATCATCTCGGGAACGCCATCCCACAAGTCTACCTGCCCTTCATCGTCCCACAAGCTCAAGAGCCAAGAGTAGGGACCCTGCCTGAGCGGCAACGTGGGAAACTCGTAGGTAAAGTGATAAACCCCGGGGCGCAAATCAAGGTCACTAGCAGAACTTCCCCAGATCAGCTGTCGTTCCATATTGTAGAGAGCAATTCCGTGGATTCCTCGCTGAATCCGCTTTGCCACATCGAGCTGGAATCGAAGTGTGACCGGCCCGACCGACCCTATGCAGTGCGAGGACGTGCGATTCGCTGCGTCGATCTCCCACCCTACGAACTGAGCCTTCCCCCCAGGATTGCCCAGGTGGCCCGCCGAAATGTTGGCCTCTGATCTCATGCCTGACTCGAAAGCCGAGACAACTTCATGCGCGGGCCCGGTCTGGCGGATTGAGCCTTGATCCACCCAGACCACGCGATTGCAGAGACGGCGAATCTGGTTCATCTGATGGCTGACGAGAACGATAGTCCTCCCAGCGCGAGCGACGTCGCCCATTTTGCCCAGGCATTTTTTTTGAAAATTGATGTCGCCGACGGCGAGCACTTCATCGACCAGGAGAATCTCAGGCTCGAGGTGCGCCGCCACCGCAAACGCCAGCCGCACGTACATCCCGCTCGAATAGTGCTTCACCGGCGTATCGATGAACTTTTCCAGCTCCGCGAACGCCACTATCTCGTCGAACTTCCGCTCAATCTCTTTCTTGTTCATTCCCAGGATTGCGCCGCTCAGAAAGGCGTTCTCCCGGCCAGTAAGCTCTGGATGAAAGCCCGTTCCAACCTCAAGTAGCGACCCGACGCGCCCGTGAACCTCCGCCCAGCCGGTGGTCGGCTTCGTAATGCGCGAAAGGATTTTCAGCAGCGTGGTCTTGCCGGCGCCGTTGCGTCCGATTAGCCCAAGGACTTCGCCTTCATTCACCTGGAGTGACACGTCTTTCAGGGCCCAGAAGGTCTCCTCATTCTTGCGGCGAAGTAACGCCAGCGGCGACTTCACGAACCGCTCCATCGCGTGCCGCAAGCCGGGATCAGCGGCCAACCCGCGTTTGTACCGCTTACCAAGCCCTTCCCCATGTATGACAGCCGAGCTCATCGATAGACTAATCTTACTCCAGAGGGAGGCGCTTCCAGCGTCTGAGTGGTTCCAAATTCAAAGTTTGACCGGTGCCCCATGCGAATCAAAGGCTGCTCGAAATACCGCCAGGAAAGCATCGCGAGCAAGAGCGTCAAAGTAACCGCTGCCAGCGTGACTAGCAAGGTCGGAATGTTGCTTACTATCGGTCCGTGCCCACAGATCAGTCCGAACAACAGAAACTGTATGATCGTATGAAATAGGTATATCCCATAAGCCAGAGTGCCAAGCCAGCAAAGCCACTTCATTCGGAGAGCTTTGCTGAGCAGGCTATCCGGCCGGGTGAGCACAAACAGCAGGATCGTAACGTAGAAAAGCGCCACCCAGGTATAACCTACGCTCTTCATTATTGAGGCGGTCAGATTCCATGCTCGCAAAGTTAGAAACCCCAGTCCCAACAACAAGACGGGAATGCAAATGTAGAAGGCAACGCCCGCGCTGCGGATGCGTCCTCTCCAGTGATCATCTCGAAGCAGCACCGCCGCGAGGACGCCGAGCAACAGGGCATCCGAGCGGCAGAGCGTCATCGTATAAATCCCCACAGTGCTGTCGCTCCCAAAATGAAGAAGCAGAGTTCGAAGCGCCGGGGCGCCGCATATACCGATCAGGAGTGCGAGCACCAACCAACGGCGGCTGAGTGCCCGAATATAGAGCGGCACCGTCAGGTAAAACTGTTCCTCGACTGCGAGAGACCATGTCATCCCCAAACTATTACAACCGAAACTCCCGACGTGGGCCATCCAAAAATTCTGTGTAAACGTCAAATACGTATACCAAGGCGCTCCCTCCATCGTGAGCCACTTGAGAGGGTTATTAGCCGACTTCAGCCCCAAGGTTACCAGCACAGAAGTAAGTAGCAACGTAGCTACGTAAATCGGAAAGATTCGGAAAAAGCGCCGCTTATAGAAAACTGAGTAGTAATTCGTCGATGCGCGCGAGTCCAGCAAAATCCCACCTATCAGGAATCCTGACAGCACGAAGAACAAATCAACCCCGGTCCAGGAAAGTCGTGCAACTGCCTGTACGTAGGCGAGCACCGAGCCCGGACGAACCTGCAGAGTGAGCTGGAAAAAATGACAGATAAGGACCAATGCGATTGCGACGCCACGCAACCCATCCAATTCTCGAATACGGCTGGTATCGCCCGGCTTGGGCGCCAATACATTGGGGAAGATTTTGCTCATGGCGGGGCTAAGTCTTTCCAGTCCCTAGGCTTAAAGTTTGATTCTAGGACTCTTAGTACTTCCTAATAATAGGCAACAAAATCCCGCGAGGGGGACGCCGCGCTCCGTTCTATTGCCTATTAATAAAGGGGGTATGCTTCCTGATTATGGCGATACTGGTTCTCAAAGCCGATTTCACTTAGCATGTCAGTAATATTCGCTGTGCTTAGTCGTTGCGGACGGAATAGATTGTCCCCAGCCGCCAGACATGCTCTGCTGGCTGATGCTTACTCCCACGTGTATCCATCTTTACCAGGCCATAACTCCTTTGGAATCATAATTTTCGCAGACGACCACCCCTTAACCCCATCGAATCATATTCTTGGAAAAAGACAGGGGGTACCCCTTCGCCAGCCTCGAGCTTTCACACCCGATCCGCGATAGCCCCTTCCATCCTCTGGAAAAAGAACAGCCCGCCAACGAGAACGAGCGCGACCGCAGCGGCCGAAGCGAGTAGTAGAACCCCGGGTGGCTGCCCGTGCCCTGTCAGAGCCCACCGAAACCCGTCAATCACCCCCGCCATGGGGTTGAGGCCGTAGAGCCACCGCCACCGCTGCGGCACCAGCGAGCTGGGGTACGCCACCGGCGATGCGAACATCCAGAACTGAACCAAAAATGGCACTACATATTTTACGTCGCGATAAAGCGCGTTGAGCGCGGACATCCACAGGCCGACGCCAAGCGCAGTAAGCACGGCGAGCAAGAGCAGCACCGGCAGCCACAGCGCGGCGAGGCCGGGGCGTATGCCGTAGAAGCCCAGCACGATGCCGAGGACGACGAACCCGATGGCAAAATCCACGAGGCCAGAAACCACGGCGGAAAGCGGCAGCACCAACCGCGGGAAAAAAACCTTTGTGATCACGCGCTGGTTATCGACGACGACAGAGGTGCACGATTGCAGCGCCGTCGCGAAATAGTTCCACGGAACCAGCGCGCAAAAGTAGAAAACGGGATAAGCAAGGCCGTCGGAGGGCAGCTTCGCAAGCCGGCCAAAAAAAAGAGTGAAAACTCCCATCGTAAGGAGGGGCTGCAGCACAACCCACGCGACGCCGATGACGGTTTGTTTGTAGCGGACTTTAACGTCGCGCCAGACGAAAAAATAAAGAAGCTCGCGGTAGGCCCACACCTCGCCCAAACGCAAATCCAGCCAGCCGCGCGGCGGTTCAATGCGCACGATGGCGGGCGCGGCGTGCTGCACCGGAACGGGCGATGCGGGTGCGGTGAGGGATGCCATCAAGTCTCAGTAAAACTCCGGGAGAATTGGAGAATTCACCAAGTAGAGTAGCAGAGAAGCAAGCCCCTCGCGATGTTCGTAGCGCCGCGAATTACCTGAAGGAAACGAAAATCATTGGGGAGGTGGGTTCTGTTTCATCTGTTCCAGATCGCGCTGCTCGATCTGTTGCATCATGGCTTTTCGGCGGAACAGATAAGTTTCGAGCTGCGCGGTAATCTGGCGGGGCACGGTCAAGAATTGGTTTCGGATCATCTGCGGAAAAGAGATTGGCCCGCGAGCGGGAATCAGGTGGGAGCCCCACTGGAACATCAATCCGGCGTTCCAAAAGACAAAGCAAGCCAGAAAAACGCAAGACGCTGCGAGAGCCGCGCCCCGTTTTCGAAAGCTGCGCGTGAAACGGTCCAGAAAAACCGCGAGCCCCAGGACAAAAAGCGCGGTGAGCGAAATAAAAAAGCGGCTGCCATACGAAGAGATGCCCGCCCAATCCGGATAAGACGCGATGAAATAATAAAACGCAATGGCCGCAAGCAGAAAGGCTCCGCCAACGCGCGGCACGCTCCGCCAAAAGGCCACGAGGCCGATCACGGCGAAGAGAAGAATTGGCGTCCAGGAAATCATTCCGTGATTCGAGGAAAACAAGACAGACAAGAGATACGGCGAGCCCCAATTCCACTGGCTGACCGAACCATAGCCCGTTTCGAAGACGCCTCCGTAAATGATGCGGTGGGCGATAAATGTTGGCAGCAGACAAATTATGAGCGTCAGACCGAAGGCGGCGTGGCGCGCGAGGAGCTGCGCAACGGTCGGCGAACTGGGCGCCGCTTTGCGAAACGCGGCGCCGTAGTCGCGCAGCGCTTCGAACGGCAGAATGGCGAATAGCATGAGATTGGCGTAGTAGACGTTGAGCATCAATCCCGCTAGCGCGCCCAGCAAAATCCACTGACCCAGAGAGCGCGCGTCGCGCGTTTCGTGCCAGTACCACAAAAAAAGCGCGACGACGAAAGCCGAGTGCGCGTGGGACCAAGCTGGATTGAAGTACATGTAAACGGGGAGCGAACTGGCCCACCAGATGGCTAGCGTGGCGAGCAAGGCCCAGGTTTCGTCGACGTATTTGCGGGCGATTCGAAAGGAAATGAGCAGGCCGAGAAAACCGTAGAGCGCCGTGGCGAGCGCCATGGCGATGCGGTACGGTGAGGAAAAACCGTCGGCCGGAATCGCCGAGCCGAAGGAACGGGCAAGAAGAACGCCGGCGTGGGCGACGAACAGAAAGGGAGCCCAGAGGATAGCGGGACCGACGGTGAAGTGATTTTCAAGGTGGCCGGTCGGCGTGCGAAATTCCGCAGTGGGCTGGCCGTTCTCGTCGAGGCGATTCTCACGGAAGCTGACATTGGCCTGCTGGTAGTCGTGAGTGAAATCGAGATTGTGCTCGATGAGCGGAGCACGGGCGAACGCGTAATAGCCGACGCCGTCTCCGCGCACCCAGGGATTGAGCATGGGCAGAGAGAGAAGAAAGAGCACGAGGAGAAGGCGTTCGGTTTTGCACGGACCTGACTGAGGCGAAGAGGTCAAACCTTAGGACTCCGAAAAACGCGACTCCATAAAACAACCCCCAGCAAAACTAGCACCCGACATACGAGTTATACGCAACCGTAAAATTCCCTGCAAAATAAGACCTAGCTCAGGCACCAGTACATATTTACTCCGAGCGAAATCTTCGTTCGAGTGGGAAGCATTATCTCTTTTTGAATTCGCTTTGTCTTGTTGACAGTTTTGTTTGCTCTTCGAGAGAAGCGCGGGCTCGGCAGTGCCGCGCCCCTATGGGAGACTGGGGGGGAGGGATTGGGCTGCGGCGCCACATGCGGTCGGCGAAGATGACGGCGATGGCGAACAGGATGACGAGGGCGAAGGCGGGTTGGTAGTCGGGGAGGACGAAGGGAAAGGTGCTCATCCCGGCGTGGAAGATGATTGTGGTGAGAAGGGTGCAGCTGGGGCGGTTGTAGAACCAGGTGAGGATGATAGTGATAGGGATTAGGTAGACTACGCGAATTAGGAGATAGGTCAACAGAGTCAAGCGCGCCGGACGGTGGAAGTCGAGCGGGGCGTGCCAGAAGGCCCACGGGAACCACACCAGGAGGCTCTCGACGAGAGGCGAGAAGCGTTGTTGGAGGCGAGGAGGAGAAAGCCGCGCCAGCCGGGTTCTTCGAGAGCGGCGGTGAAAAAGAAATTGCTAAGGAAAGAGGTTCCGGTGTAGGCGGCGGAGAGTAGAACGGTGTCGTGAGGTTGCGGGCGGGTGAGCAGCTGGTGGGCGAAATGCGCGATGGCGGCAGGAATTAGCAAGAGGGCGGGCCAGAAGAAAAACGCGGCGGCTTGCCAGCGCCAGTTGCTGGGATGGATGACGGAATGAAGAAGATCGCGGACGCCCGGGTCGCGGGTGAAAGCGCCGGAGAGAATCCACGCGGGAATCGCGGCAAGGAGCGCGACGAGAAAATAATAAGTGAGGGAAGAGGGGGCGTGAATGCCGCGGAGTTTGTCGTTAGCGATATACATCGTCCAGGCGAAAAGCCAGAGCAGCGCGAAAGCGAGAAGGCTCGCCGACGGTGTCGTGTCCTCGGCGCGAAAGGAAGATGGCGGCGAGTGCGGGGCCGGCTGTGCCGAAGGCGGCAATGTATTCGCCGCGACCAGGGCCGACGCCGAAATGCCCGGCGGTGATCCAGATCAACTAGGTGAACGCGTAGGCGAGGATTAGGTAGAGCCAGTCTTGGCGCTTCATTTGGTGCGAGAGATATCACTAAAAACAGTTCGCGGCAATCGAGGACATTGAAGTGCGATTTTGCGTGCTGGCCGACACTTCATGTTTTGCCGACATCGCGACACTGAGGGAAAAGAGCGGGCACGGCGTGCCGTGCCCCTACGAAAAGACAATTATGGATTTGAAATGAAGGTAGAATCGCGGCGCGCGGGCGCGGACGGCTGCGCACGGAGGTTTGTGTGAGACGAGGATTGGGCTTGGTTGCGGCAATGGTGATCGGGAGTGGAACGGGCGCGGGCGTGGCGATGGCGCAGAAGCCGCCGCTATTGCCGGAGAAGGATGTGGCGGCTTTGGCGAATGAGTTGAGCGGGGAGACGGCGAAGAGAAACTTGGAGGTGATTGCTACGTTTCACCGGCAACGCGGATCGAAGGGATTCCATTCGGGGGCGGAGTTGGTGGCGGAGCGAGCGCGTGCTTATGGGTTGAGCGATGTGCAGATACTGGAGTTTCCGGCGGATGGGAAGATTTTTTATGGGACGCAGAGGTCGCGGCCGGCGTGGGATGCGGAGGTGGGAGAACTCTGGGAGCTGGAGCATACCGGGCACATCAACGGCGGACGAAATGAAGCGGAGCAGATAGGGACGCCGAAAGCAAAGATTGCCAGCTATGGGGCGGAGCCGGTGGTGTTGGCGGAGGATAGCGAGTCGGCGGATGTGACGGCCGAGCTTGTTGACGTAGGCGAGGGAACGAAGGAGAGCGATTACGCGGGGAAGGACGTAAAAGGAAAGATTGTTTTGGTCAGCGCGTCGCCGGGGGCGGTGCAGGAATTGGCCGTGGGGAAATTTGGGGCGGCGGGGATTGTCACTTATGCGCAGAACCAGAAGACGGCTTGGTGGGGCGAGGACGAGAATTTGATTCGGTGGGGGCACCTGGAGACGTTTACGGAGCACAAGACGTTTGCGTTCATGGTGTCGTTAAAGACAGCGCGGGGGATGCGGGAGCGATTGGCGCGCAGCGAGAAGATTACGCTGCATGCGGTGGTGAAGGCGGGGCAGCATCCGGGGAATTATGAGGTGGTGACGGCCACGATTCCGGGGGCGGATGCGAAGTTGAAGGAAGAGGAGATTGCATTTTCGTGCCATCTGGATCATCAGCGGCCGGGAGCGAATGATAATACGAGCGGGTGCGTGACGATTTTGGAAGTGGCGCGTACTTTGCAGAAGTTGATTGCGGAGGGGAAATTGGCGCGGCCGGCGCGGACGATACGGTTCATTTGGCCGCCAGAAATTGAGGGGACGTTGGCGCTGCTGAACGGCAAGCCGGAGTTTGCCGCGAGGATTAAGGCGGCGATTCACATGGACATGGTGGGAGGCGGGCCGGCGACGAAGGCGGTGTTTCACGTGACGCGGGGGCCGATGAGTTTGCCGTCGTTTGTGCATGACGTAGCGTGGGCGTTTGCGGAGTTTGTGAACGAGGAGTCGTACAAATTTGCAGCGACGGGGAACGCGGAATATCCGTTTGTCGCGCCGGAGGGTGGTAAGGAGCCGCTACGGGCGGAGTACTCGGCGTACACGATGGGGAGCGATCACGATGTCTATCAGGATTCGTCATTCGGGATACCGGCCATTTATATGAATGACTGGCCGGACCGGTACATCCATACGAATTTTGATACGGCGGCGAATATTGATACGACGAAGTTGAAGAGTGCGGCGTTTATTGGGGCGGCTAGCGGGTATTTTCTTGCGAGAGAGATCGCATATGACGTTAAAGAAATCCGCAATGCTCAGGCCATTGCGGGCTCGCTACGCCACTCTGAGACTCAACGTCGCGCTGATCAAACGCCGGACGAAGAAGCGGCGAAGTTTTTTCGAGCCGAAGGAAAATACAATCGACGGTCGGAAGATTCCTATATCGATTTTGTCCACGGTGCAGTGGCCGTTCAAGTGGAGAAGAACAATGACGCGCCTCGGTTTCTGCCGATGCAGAAGAATCTGCCACCAGAACCGATTGCGAGCGGGGATGGTCGTCTGATATTCAAACGCCGTTCTGAGCCGAAAGGGCCTCTCGCAGTGTTTGGGTATGACTATTTTGCGGATCATGCTAAGGCGACGGGAGTGGCGGCGCCGAGGTTGATGAGTTACGAGGGTTTGTGGGGTAGCGGCGAGGAGTATGCATACGAAGTTTTGAATTTTGCGGATGGGAAGAGGAATGCGCAGGAGATTCGGGATGCGGTGTCGGCGGAGTATGGGCCGGTGCCGTTGGAGATGGTGGTGGAGTATTTGAGGGCGCTAGAGAAGATTGGGCTCGTCGCTGAGGTGAAGTGAGTGGCAGAAGGGCGCAGTGAATAGCGCCCCTACAATAGCGGGTGAGTCTGGCCGCTGCTGAATGCAGCGATCTCTACGGGGGACCAACCAAACCCTGATCCTTTGCTTCGTTCAGGGTGACAGTCAAAGAGCTACGCTTGGAATGACACTTCGGAACACATAACAATTCAAAAACGAATAAAGGCGGCTCGGTGAACAACGGAGGCACAACGATAGCGGAGAGGATTGAGCGGTTGCCGCTGGGGAGTTTTCACCGGCGGTTTATTGCGTTGGTGTCGCTCGGCAACTTCTTCGATCTTTACGACATTTTTATTGTGGCGTATATCGGGGCGGCTTTGCAGCAGTCTGGATTTCTTTCGCTACGGCAGTTTACGTTTTTTGTGGCGGCGGGATTCTTGGGGATGTTTGTGGGGACGGTCGTTTTTGGGATGGGGAGCGACCGGCTGGGGCGGCGGAGCGCATTTATTTTACTGCTGCTGATTTATTCGGTGTTTACGTTTGCGGATGCGTTTGCGCCGACGGCATCGTGGCTGATTGCTTTGCGGTTTTTTGCGGGTGTGGGGATTGGCGCGGAAATTGTGGTGATTGATACGTATGTGACGGAGGTGGTGCCGGGGCGCGCGCGGGGGAGGTATGTAGCGATAACGCAGGTGGCAGGATTTTGCGCCGTGCCGGTGGCGGCGGTGCTTTCGCGCTTGCTTGTGCCGACGCATTTTTTGATGAGCGGGTGGCGGTGGGTGATGGTGATTGGGGCGTCGGGGGCGCTTTTGACGTGGTGGTTCCGGCGGAGGTTGCCGGAGGCGCCGCGGTGGCTGGAGAGCCGGGGGCGGGTGGCGGAGGCGGATGCGATTATGTCGGGGCTGGAGAAGAAGTCGTTTTCTGCTACGGGAAGAAGTGGCGAGGGGCTAGTGACAAGTGGCGAGAAAGAGGCCGGGGGTGGAAAAACTGAAGCGGCGGCGGAGCGCGCGTCGTTTTGGGAGCTTTGGAAGCGGCCTTATCTTTCGCGGACGGTGATGCTGGTCATATTTCAGGCTTTGCAAACGATTGGGTTTTATGGATTTGCGAATTGGGCGCCGACGTTTTTGTGGAAGCGGGGAGTTTCGCTTTTACATTCACTCGAGTACACGTTGTTGATTGCGCTGGTTTCGCCGCTGGGGCCGCTCTTGGCGGCGTTTAGTTCGGACCGGATGGAACGGAAGTGGACGATTGTGGTTTTGGCTTTGCTTGTGGCTGGGCTGGGGTTGGGATTTGGGAACTCGATTGCGCCTGCGGCGGTGGTGGGATTTGGCGCGTTGCTCACGCTAGCGAATTATTGGTTTTCGGCGGCGTTTCATGCGTATCAGGCGGAGTTGTTTCCTACGCGGTTGCGGGCGACTGGTGTGGGGTTTACTTATAGTTGGAGCAGGTTGAGCGCGGCGTTTACCTCGATTTTGATTGGGGCGGTTTTGGTGCATGGAGTGCCGGCGGTGTTTGCAGTTTTGGCGGTGGCGATGATTTTAGTGGCTGTGGTAGTGGGAGTGATGGGGCCGCGGACGAATGGGTTGGTTTTGGAGGAGATTGCTCGGTGAGGCCGAAACCAGGACGAAATTCGAAACGCGAAATACGAAATTGGAAACATGGTTGCCCGGTGGGGAGGGCGGGGAGCAACGCGTGGCCGGTGGTGCGGGCTGTGCTAGCATCGAAGATTGTGCGTGAGCGAGGATTCGAGTAGATGGCTGCGACTATGAAGGCTTTGCGGAAGATGAGCGCGGGGCGCGGGTTGTCGTTCGAGACCGCGCCGGTGCCGGCGATTGGGCCGGCGGATGTTTTGGTGCGGGTGAAGACGGCCTCGATTTGCGGGACGGATTTGCATATTTATGGGTGGGACAGGTGGTCGCAGGGACGGATAAAGCCGCCGGTGACCTTGGGGCATGAGTTTTGTGGCATTGTCGAGCGCGTGGGAGAAGAAGTTACGGCCGTGAAAGCGGGAGATTTTGTCAGCGCGGAGATGCATGTGAATTGCGGGCACTGCCACCAGTGCCGGCTGGGCGAAGCGCATATTTGCCAGAATTTACGGATCATCGGGATCGATCAGGATGGGGCTTTTGCGGAGTTTGTGAAAATTCCAGCGTCGAATATTTGGAAGCTAGATCCGGCGATTCCGGAGCATTACGGGGCGATACTCGACCCGCTGGGGAATGCGGTGCATACCGTGCTGGCCGGGCCGATCGCTGGGCAGACCGTTCTGGTGACGGGATGCGGGCCGATTGGGTTGATGTCGATTGCGGTGGCGAAGGCTTGCGGAAGCTCGACGGTGTTTGCGACCGAGACGAACGAGAACCGGCGCGCGATGGCGAAAAAGATGGGCGCGGACGTCGTTTTGAATCCGGCGGCGGAGGATGCAGTTGCGCGGATTTTGGCGGAGACTGGCGGGACGGGTGTGGACGCGTTGCTGGAGATGAGCGGAAACCCGACCGCGATTCAGCAGGGATTTAAGGCGTTGCGCGCGGGGGGACGCGCATCACTTTTGGGAATACCGACGGAGAATGTGCCGCTGGATTTGGTGAATGATGTGATTTTCAAAGGCGCGACGGTGCAGGGGATTTATGGGCGGCGGATGTATGGGACTTGGGTGCAGATGACGGCGCTTTTGAAGGCGGGGCGGCTGAATTTGGAGTCTTTGTTTGGGGAGCGGGAGCCGCTGGAGAAGTTTGAGAATGCGTTTGCGAAATTGAACGGTGGCTTGGCCGGGAAGATTCTTTTGTATCCGAACGGAATGCCGCGCTAAGAGAATTGCCTTTCCCACCTTGACTTTGCGTCCGAATTGTTTGCCCTGAGCCGCCAGCTGACGCAGAATGGTAGTTCCACCAGCCGAGTCCACCTCAGGAGTCTAAGCATGTCTGATACCGCAGCGATGGCAACGAAACAGAATCCGACGCAGTACATTTCCGACCAGTTGAATGAATTGCGGGCGAAGGGAGTGGCGCCGAAGTTTCGGGTGCTCGAAGGCGAGCAGAAGCCCGTTTGTATTTTTGATGGGCGGGAAGTAATCAACCTGGCTTCGAACAACTATCTGGGATTGACGACGCACAAGGCTTTGCGGAAGGCGGCTTTGGACGCAGTGAAGCGATACGGAGCTGGAGCCGGAGCGGTTCGAACCATCGCAGGGACGATGAATATTCACATGGAGTTGGAAGAACAGATCGCGAAGTTCAAGAATGTGGAAGCGTGCGTGGTGTTTCAGTCGGGGTTTACTGCGAACGCGGGAACGGTGTCCGCGGTGCTCGGCAAGGAAGACCTGATCATTTCGGATGAATTGAACCACGCTTCGATCATCGATGGAGCGCGGCTTTCGAAGGCGACGATCAAGGTGTTCAAGCACAAAGATGTGAAAGATTGCGAGCGCATCCTCCAGGAGCACGCGGAGTTTCCGGGGAAAAAGCTGATCATCACCGACGGCGTTTTTTCCATGGACGGCGACATTGCGCCGCTACCCGAGCTTTGCGACCTGGCGGAGAGGTACAACTGCATCATGATGGTGGACGACGCGCATTCGAGCGGCGTGCTGGGGCGCGCCGGGCGGGGAACCGTAGATCATTTCGGATGCCACGGGCGCGTGCATATTCAGGTGGGTACTTTGAGCAAGGCCATCGGTGCGATGGGCGGGTATGTCGCTGGGTCGCGCGACTTGATCGATTTCTTGTATCTGAGGGCGCGGCCGTTTCTTTTTTCCACTTCGCATCCGCCGGCTACCGTCGCGGCGTGCCAGGCGGCGTTTACGCTGCTGGACTCGCCCGAAGGCGAGAAGCTCGTGAAGAAGTTGTGGGCGAATACGAAGATGTTTAAACGTGAACTGAAGAAGCGCGGATTTCAGTTCAAGGTGAGCGAGACGCCGATTATTCCGATTCACGTAGGAGATGCGGCCAAGGCGTTCGAATTTTCCAAGAAGTTGTTTGAAGCGGGCGTGTTTGCGCCGGCGGTCGGGTTCCCGACGGTGGCGGAAGGCAAAGCGCGGCTGCGCGCGATCGTCAGCGCAACGCACAAGAGAGAACAATTGCTGCGGGCCGCAGATATTTTGGCGGAAGTGGCCAAGCCGCTGGGCATCATTTCCTAGTCAGACGAGCGCGGGCGGACCATGACTGGCGCGCACATTCGCTCGCTTTAGAGGTATTGCGAATGCAACTATTCTTCGCGTGTGAGCGTCTCCATATACAGGGAAGATTCCCGATAGAAGTTGCCCCGCCCATTTGTATTTGGAGGCAGAAATGATACAAGCTGGAATGGCCGTACTGGCCGGTGCCATGTTTGCTGCGGGTGCTGCGGCGCAGACGCAAACGAGCGGACAGACACCTGCGACATCGAATAGCGCGGCGCAGGCCGAGGCAGGAACAGCTGCGTTGCCGAGCGGAACGGCGGTGAACGCGGAACTGAATTCGTCGGTGGATTCAAAGAAAGCGAAGGTGGGCGACAAAGTCGAGGCGCACACAACCGACGATATCAAGTACGCCGGCAAAATTATTGTTCCGAAAGGAGCAAAGCTGGAAGGGCACGTGACGGAAGCGACGGCGCGCTCGAAGGGCGATAGCGGATCCACGCTGGCGATTCAGTTTGACAAGGCGATTCCGAAGAAGGGAGAAGAGATTCCGCTAAATGTTGCGATTGCTGCGATTGCAGCGCCGCAGCGGGATTTCTCCGGCGGTTCACCGGGCTCTGGAAGCGACCCCATAACTGGTGGAGGCGCCCCGACTGCGAACGGATCGCCGATGGCTACCAGTCACGCACCGACGCCAACACCCGGAGCACTGAACTATCCGGGCGCCGATGATGGGGCGATGGGATCGAACGGTACGGGCCAACTCTCTGCAAAAAGCCGTGGCGTGTATGGATTGGGCGATTTGAAACTGATGGCGACCTCGTCGGAGGCCAGCGCGGCAACGATCATAACTTCCAGCGGGAAAAACGTGCGTTTAGACGGCGGAACTAGACTGTTGCTCGTCACGCCAGAGCAAGTAACCGCGACGCCGAGCAAATAGATCAAACAAAGTTAGGAGCAAAAGAGGGCGCAACGACTAGCGTCTTCTTTTTGTTTTGCCGAACCAATTCCGCTTCCACAAGCGTTTGCTATACTCGCCGGCATGCCTGCTGCACCAAAAAAACTGTTCCTCGTGGATGCGATGGCGCACATCTACCGCGCCTTTTTTGCCCCGATGCCGCAGCGGCTGACAGGGCCGGGAGGCACGCCTACCAACGTGCCGTTCCTTTTCGGCAATATTCTGCGCAGGCTCATCAAGGATTACGAGCCGGACTACATCGGCATCGTGTTCGATCCTCCCGGCGCGACGTTTCGCGACAAATTGTTTGAAAAATACAAAGCGCAGCGGCAACCGATGCCGGACGAAATGCGCGTGCAATTGCCTTTTGTGAGGCGGTTATGCGAGGCAATGCGGCTGCCGATTCTGGAAGTGCAGGGATACGAAGCGGACGACGTGATCGGCGCGATGGCCGTGCAAGCGGCGAAGAAGAATTTGGATGTGCTGGTGATATCGAACGACAAGGACATGATGCAGCTGGTCGGAAAAAATGTGCGAACACTTCGCACGGCATCGGGGGGAGCGAAGGCGGACGTCATAGTTGATGAAAGGAAAGTGGAAGAAATTTTAGGCGTTCCTCCGGAACGGGTTATCGATTACATGGCGCTGCTGGGCGACACCGTCGACAACATTCCTGGAGCAAAGGGTATCGGCGAAAAAGGCGCGGCAGAGCTGATCAAAAAATATGGAAGCGTGGAGAATGCGCTGGACCATGCCGATGAAGTGCCGAACAAACGATATCGCGAGGCGCTGCAACAGCAACGAGACCAGGTGATGATGTCGAAGCAATTGGCCACGATTGCGACGGATTTGCCGCTGCAGCTGGATTTGCATGCGCTGGAGCGGCGCGACCCAGATATCGCTGCGCTCGGTGCGCTCTATCGCGAGCTGGGCTTCAATTCGCTCTTGAAGGAGTTGAGCGCGGAGGCCCTGGCTTCGTCTGCGCCGGCGAGCGCGGAACCCAGCGTGAAAGCGGACTATGTTGCCTTTGCTGACGCAGCCGAGTTTCGCGCGTATCTCGGTAAGATTCCGGCAAAGCAGCCGCTGGCGGTTTGGCTGAATCTGGAGCTAGGCGAGCGGGAATCGGAAGGTTTTGGAACGCGCATAGCGTCGATTGAGGTTTCTTCGAAGGCTGGCGAGGGGAGATCTGTCTGGCTCGATGAAAAAGGCGAAGCGCTGAAAGCGCTCGCGCCTCTTCTCGCGGATGCGAAGCGATCGAAAATTGTCCACGATCCGAAACTTTTTCAGTTGCTGACAGGGCGCGCCGCGAATCTGAAGCATGCCACGCAGCTTTATTCATATCTGGTGCGGCCTACGACAGCGAATCACAATTTCGCCGATGTGGTGATGCGGCAGTTCAACGCGATGCTCGGCGGCGGACCGGGAGAGCGCGCGGATTATTTGCAACGGCTCGCTCCCGTTTTGCGCGGGCATATTGACGAACAGGAACTTGCCGGGGTCTACGAAAAAATCGACTTGCCGCTTGCGCCGGTGCTGGCCGACATGGAACGCATCGGCATCCGCGTGGACCCTAAAGAGCTCGACAAGATGTCCAAGTCGATGGAGAAAGAAGTCCGTCGACTGGAGCAAGAGATTTGGAAACTTGCCGGGGATGAGTTCAACATCAATTCGCCCGCACAGCTTGCGGAGATTTTGTTCGACAAGTTGAATTTGCAGCCGCCGATGCGGCGCGGGAAAGGCAAAGTGCGGTCGACGGCCGCCGACATCCTGGAGGAGATGGCCGCACAGCATGCGATGCCGGCAAAAATCATCGAGTACCGCGAGATCTCCAAACTCAAATCGACCTATGTTGATGCCCTCCCGAAACTGATTCACCCGGAAACGGGACGGCTGCACACGAGTTTTTCGCAAACAACCGCCGCAACGGGGAGGCTCAGCTCGAGCGATCCGAATTTGCAGAACATTCCGATTCGTACGGAGCTCGGGCGCGAGATTCGCGCGGCGTTTGTCGCGGAGAAAGGCAAAATTCTGCTCTCGGCGGACTATTCGCAGATTGAACTGCGCGTGATGGCAGATTTTTCGCAAGACCCCGTTTTGATCGATGCCTTTAGGAATGGAGAAGACATTCATGCGCGCACGGCGCAGGAAGTTTTTGGCGTGGGACCTATGGCGCAGAATGCGGAACACCGGCGCGCTGCAAAGGCGATCAATTTCGGAATCATCTACGGGCTCTCGGCGTTTGGACTGGCGCAGCAGCTGGGCATCGGACAGAAAGAAGCCGCGCAATTTATCAATGCTTATTTCACACGGTACAGCGGAGTGAAAAAAGTTTTGGACAAGATTCTCGTGGAAACACGCAAGACAGGCGTGGCAAAAACGCTCTTCGGAAGAATTCGGCCGATTCCGGAGATCAATTCTACTCAGGCGCAGCTTCGCAGCTTTGCGGAACGCACGGCTTTGAATTCGCCATTACAAGGGACAGCGGCGGACCTCATTAAGCTGGCCATGATCAGCATCGACCAGCGCCTAGCTGCGGAAAAATTCGAAGCCAAAATGATTTTGCAGGTCCACGATGAACTGCTCTTCGAAGCACCGCCGAAAGAAAAGACCAAACTCGAAAAGCTGGTCCGCCAAGAGATGGAAGGAGTGCACAAACTGGCGGTCCCCCTGGTCGTTGAGATCAGTTCCGGGCCCAATTGGCGGGATCTGGAGTGAGCATCTTTTGATCGTGTTTTAATCGAACCCTAAGCTATCATTTCCCTTTATCTGGGCGTAGAATCCCTCAAAGAATCAAGCCGATCCCTCTCGCTCGGCCGGCCCTTCCTCTCAGGAGGCACTTATGCGCAATGCATTGTTAGTTCTGGTTGTGATTTTCGCGGCCAGTTTTGGAGTCGCGCGGGCGAAGCAGGACGCCACGCAGGAAAAACCGAAAGATACGCAAGCAGGCACGGACGAGTACAAGATCTCACAGGAAGACATCGACAAGAAAAATCCGGTGAAATCCTCGCCGGAAGGTTTGGCGGCAGCGCGTAAAATCTACGGCTACGATTGCGCCATGTGTCATGGCCCGAAGGGTGACGGCAAAGGGGATATCGTCGACTCCATGAAGCTGACGATGCACGATTGGCGAGACACCGCATCGCTCGGGGGGAAGACTGACGGCGAGATTTTCTTCATCATCACGAAAGGCAAGGGGAAGATGATGGGCGAAGGCGACCGTTTGCCCGAGACCATGCGCTGGAACATGGTGAATCTGGTGCGGTCTTATTCCAAGAAAGACGCGGGAGACAAACCCGCTTCCTGAAAAGCGGAATACTCAGTGAGGGCGCGATGCCCTCGACGGAAGGAAAAACCACCGGTCGAATCGTCTTCGATCATCCCGGCCTGCCCTGTTCTACACCTGTTGTGTTACGCTTTTTTGTCTGAGTAAATTCCGGAGGATGGTATGGCGCACGCACCGCAATTCTTGAAGCTCGTCCAGGACGCCAAGCAGCGCGTTAAGGAAACGAATGTTCCCGATGTCAAAAGGCGCATTGACGGGGGCGAAAAACTGATCCTCGTGGACGTTCGGGAAGACAACGAATGGGCCAAGGGGCATCTCCCTGGCGCCGTACACATGGGCAAGGGCGTAATCGAGCGGGACATCGAGCAACAGGTCCCTGATACAGGCACCAAACTTGTACTTTATTGCGGGGGTGGTTTTCGCTCCGCACTGGTCGCCGACAATCTACAGAAGATGGGTTACACGAACGTGGAATCGATGGACGGAGGCTGGCGAGGCTGGACCGAAGCCGGCTTACCGACGGTTCGAGACTAGCAATCCGCACGCGGAGTTGCAGGAAATTGGCTGGGGCGGGAGGATTCGAACCTCCACCGTCCTCATTAACAGTGAGGTGTCCTACCGATTGGACCACGCCCCAGTAGGTTGAAAATAAACCACTTACTTCAATAGCTTCCGCGGGTTGCGTGCGACTTTCACTGAAGTCTCACTGTTGGACACCGCATTTTTGCTCTTAAGTTTGCGTATTGCATCGACCACATCTTGCTCGCTTGTGATGTTGTAGCGGTCGAACACAGCTCGCGTCTTATGGCCGCTGATCGATATAGCAACGCGCTCCGGAACGCCTGCGCGGATCAAGTTCCGGACCGCAGACCGCCGCAGGTCATTCGGTATCAAACCAGTGTACCGTTTGTCTTTCTTCCCTTCAATCTTTTCCAGCTTGCCCAACGGGAACACGAAGTCTGGCGTTTCCGGACCGCGACGTCTCTTCGGTTTGACAATCCAGCGGAGACGCTCACGATATGCGACAATCAAAAACCAAACATATGATTCGGGATATAGATCCAAAAACTCCAGTAGAAGTTCTTAGGTGCGAGTTCGCGTTCCGAAGCCAGAACGCGCGCCCAAGCCGCGAGCCAACGCTTGGCCGACTGAACGCCTGCAACAACTCTTTATGACAGATTCAATGTCTGGGCACCCGACTGATATTTGCCAAGCCTGGATCGGGCCATACTACCGACTGGCTGTCCTTCTATTTGCCCTAAATGCGATATCTGCACTGTTATTCATCCTCTTCGTCAATCGTATGGCTTACGACGATCAGTACAACCTTGCGGATGTTCATCGCTATGCTAGCGAGGGCGTGTCGGTCGATAGTATTCGTGCTCACATAAATCCGGCGGGCCCAACCGGCTTTGTCTGGATGGCTTTGGCGGCCCGCAGGTTTCCGGCAGACGAGCTGCGAAGTGCCCGGGCTGCCATACTCATCAGCTGGCTGCTTCTGGGTGCGGTGATCCTAATCGGCGCTCGTTATACGCGTTTCCCTTCACTTTGGTATGCTGCTTTCTTTGTCACGCTGGCTTTTCCCCATGCGGTCACTTCAGCCGCCCTCATATTGACTGAAGGCCCTGCGCTGCTCTTTGCAATTTTGGGCACTCTCCTGTGGGTAGAGTTTCTATCTCAACCAACGTACAACCTCACCCGAGTGCCACTCGGGATCGCGGCGGGAGTTTCGATCGGTCTCGCGATAACGTGTCGACAATACTATTTGGCATTGTTACCGGCGGCGGTACTCTTTGCGCTGCACAAATGGTGGCACCGGTCTCCTGCGGATAGATCTGTCTGGGTTCTGCCGACCCTGCTGTCGCTCGTGTCAGCAATACTACCCGTACTCCTTCTCATGCTTGTGTGGAAAGGTCTCTCAAGTCCCGGTATGGTATCAGGAAGTTCTTACAGTAACTGGACGGCCGCTGTGGGTGTGAATTTTTATCGGCCGCTTGTTACTGGCTTCTACATCGCGCTCTATTCTCTCCCGTTGACATTCCCGGCGATGCTACGCTTGCTGCCTAAACAGCGTTGGCGAGCGCTCTTGGTCGCTGCTCTTGGTGGGTTCGGAGCCACACATTTTATGTCCAATTTGTTGCAACCGGGCCCTTTCAATTCATTGATTGGAACTTTGTCGCATGCACCCCGAGGTCAGGCCTTGTTCTTCGGATTAGTCGTGGGCGCAACGGTCTACAATTTCGTCGCCGTGGGTTTGCTGCTCTGGGAGCGACGGACAATTCTGATTTCGTGTCCTCCGGTTGTCTTTTCAATTCTCGCGATTGCATTTTTCGCCGCGGAACAGTTCGGAGTTCAAGGCAACATTCCCTTTTATGACCGATACGCAATTCAAATGGCACCTTTCCTCGGAATCGTAGCTTTCGTACTCATTCCACAGCTCAATTTGACGCGCCTTCTGGCCCTCGGAGCCATGTCGGTATTGGGTCACGGTATGCTGTGGCGCTATGCTTTCGGAGGATGAAGGTCTCTCATTTCTATCATGGCTCCTGGGGGGTTGAGGACAAGTCATGGAAGGACAGGAACCAGGTCGATAAAGCTGCTGTCGAACTTTAGGTGCGGAACGATTAAAATCGTAACGCAATTGAAGCAGCATTTGGTAACTGACTCGGCGTGATGCTCCGCCAGAGATCCGTGACATTATGACTACTGCCTTCCGACTCGCAATCGCTATTCCACTCCATAATGAAGAAGACGTGTTGCCGGAGCTTTTGCGCCGAACCCGCGTGGTACTCGATCAGATAGCGGGCGGCCCTCACGAAATTGTTTTCGTAGATGATGGGAGCACTGACCGCACCTTTGCGATACTCGAAGAGGCAGTAAAACAAGATCCCCGAATTCAAGTGATATCACTTTCCCGTAATTTTGGGCACCAAGCTGCGATTACAGCGGCGCTGGATCATGTAACGGGTGAGGCTGCGGTGGTAATGGATGGGGACCTGCAAGACGTACCAGAAGTGATCCCGCAATTTGTGGAGAAATACCAGCAAGGTTACGAGGTCGTTTATGCGCAGCGCATCCGGCGGAAGGAATCCTGGCCCCTTCGAATATGCTACTTTGTGTTTTATAGAATGATGGCAAAGCTTTCCGATATTCGGTTGCCGCTGGACTCTGGAGATTTTGGGTTGATGTCGCGGAGGGTCATCGACCAAGTGAGGCAGATGCCGGAGCACCACCGGTATCTGCGAGGAATGCGGAGTTGGGTTGGTTTTCGACAAATAGGCCTCACCGTCGAGCGAGCGGAGCGGCATTCGGGAAAGAGCAAGTACAGCTTGATGCGGCTGATGAAGCTAGCCGCCGACGGAATTTTTGCATTCTCGATCGTGCCAATCCGTGCGGCGGCGCTGTTCGGCGGCTTCGTGATGTTTCTTTCCAGCTTGTATGTGTTGTACGCGCTGTATGCCAAGGTCTTCCTGCAAGAATCTCCCCAGGGGTTTACTGCGCTGCTTGTGGCGGTTACTTTTCTATCCGGCGTCGTGCTATTTTTTCTAGGTGTGATTGGAGAGTATGTGGGCCGCATTTATGAAGAGACGAAGGCTCGACCACAGTACGTCATCGGTCGCATTGTCGGTGATCTCAAAAACCAAACCGAAAAATACACGAACCAAAACACGCCACCCGTAAGGAGTAGTAGAGCGGGATCCATCGGATAAGTGGGAAACAAGCGGAGATTACCCGGAATAGAAGCTCAGCGGAAATACATTGGAACTGGAATATGCCCGTCAATATCGCGACCTCTACACACGGCACTGGTGGTGGCGCGCTCGCGAGCAAGCAATTCTGCGAGTAATCCGACGGCGCTTAGGATCAAGCTCGGGACTGCGCATCCTCGATGTGGGCTGTGGTGATGGCCTATTCTTCGACAGGCTGGCTGAATTCGGCGATGTGGAAGGCGTTGAACCCGACAAGGGGCTAGTCAATCCTCAAGGTCCATTTCGCGAACGAATCCGTATCGCTCCGTTTGACACAAACTTTCGCTCGTCAGCCCCTTATTCGCTCGTGCTAATGCTCGACGTTCTTGAGCATTTGAATAATCCCGGTGAAGCATTGCGCCATGCTCACTCACTGCTTACGCCTGGGGGGGCGCTTCTTCTCACGGTTCCGGCGTTCCAGATTCTCTGGACCAACCACGACACGATCAACCATCATCTTGTGCGCTACCGGCGCAGCACACTGCGTCCACTCCTGCGGCAGGCGGGTTTTGCGATTCTTGAGGAACGATACTGGTATCAGTGGACGTGTCCGGTCAAGTTCGTGATTCGGATGTTCGAGAGTATTCTCCATCGTCCTCCCGCAGTCGCACGTGTCCCTCCGAACTGGATTAATCGGCTGCTATACTGGATTTCGTACGCCGAGCAGGAAACGCTCGGCGCCATCGGTATGCCGTTTGGCAGCACGCTGATGGTTTACTGTACTAAGCAAGGAACGCATTAGCGCTGATAAATTCCGCAACGAAAGCCGCAAAACCTGCAAACAGCTATTGCAGCGCGCAAGGAATATCTGCGGGATAAGAGAATTGTGTCTTGGTTTTTCTTATGGTCGTAATCTGTATTGTTTGCCAACTCTCACTGATGAGCTGAAATCCAGACTCAACAGAGCGCATCCACATGCAGCTAAATGGGTTTATTTTCAGCAAGCGCCGTAGCGCCTCAGATTTAACGGTGAGAAGTCCTACCGATTGGACCACGCCCCGGTAGCCGACGGGGTAGGCTCCGCCGCACGCGCAATCGACGGCCGGAGAGTGCTGCTAAGATAACACGGCTGCCGCCTTAAGAAGGCTACTTCCCGAAAAAGATTGCATCCGCGGGGACTCCGTAAGTATCAGAAGCGTAGAGGGGGCCGGGTAAGCAGTCGCGGCGTAGTGCGGCCGCAATGGTTTCAAATTGTTTGAAAGAGTTGTTTTCTTTGTGGAGCGCAACTTCACAAAAATATTTATAAAAAAATTGCGCGTTAAGGTTGCATTCCAGAAAGTTTTGTCGGAAACTATGCGGTCAATTACGAGCCGGGTGCGCACTTCCCGGCCATGACACTGCGAAGCCTCCAGGCATTTGCTCCTTCCCGGGGAGGCCTTTGCAAAAGTGCAACGCTGACATGGCCCAGATTTTTCATCGCAGCACAAATTTCATCTCCAGATTCAGTCTGTTCTCGGCTGTTTTCCTGGTCGGACTGGGGCTCGTGGGCGTTTTAGGGCTGGCGCGTTCACCTTATTCGACGAACCAGAACGTTTCGCGCGCGCAACCAGTGCAGTTCAGCCACAAGCACCACGTCGGGGACGATGGGCTCGACTGCCGGTACTGTCATACCTCGGTCGAAACTTCCGCCGTTGCTGGCATTCCGCCGACCAAAACCTGCATGAATTGCCATTCAGTGCTGTATGCCGACGCTCCGTACCTCGAACCGATTCGCGAGAGCTTCCGCACGAACCAGTCGATCCAGTGGGTGAAAGTGCATCGCCTGCCCGACTTCGTTTATTTCAATCACAGCATTCACGTCAACAAAGGCGTCGGCTGCTCGACGTGCCACGGCTCGGTCAACCAAATGCCGCTGGTGTTTCAAGCCTCTCCTTTGCTGATGGAATGGTGCCTGGACTGCCACCGGAATCCTGAGAAGGCTTTACGAGCAACAAAAGAAGATGTTTTTGATATGAACTGGAAAGCTCCGGAAGATCAGGCAAAGCTCGGCAAGGAATTAGCTATTGAACGGAAAATTCGCACGACCGCAGAACTAACGAGCTGTTCGACTTGTCACCGCTAATAGACGCTATGCGCGAAAACGACTCTATCGAAGGCCACATGCACGATCACGACGCACACGAGGCTTCTGTGCGCGCAGACGATCATTCCGAAGAGCACGCCGAGGATTTGACGGTGCGCGAGCACAGCCTGGATATCGCGGCAGTGCGCACGAAACTGCGCGAGAAGAGCGGCAAACAATACTGGCGCACGCTCGAAGAGCTGTCTGACGATCCGCATTTCGAGGATTTGCTGCACCGCGAATTTCCGCGGCAGGCCTCGGAGTGGGATGAAACGGTAGACCGGCGGAACTTCCTGAAGCTGGCCGCGGCGTCGCTTGCCATTGCAGGAATTTCCGGCTGCCGCAAGCCGGAGCAGTTCATTGTTCCTTATGTGAAGCAGCCCGACGGAATGATTCTTGGCAAGCCGCAGTTTTACGCTACGGCGATGCCGTTCGGAGCGGATGCTGTCGGCGTGCTGGTCGAGAGCCACGAAGGCCGCCCGACGCACGTGACCGGGAATCCCGATCATCCTTCGAGTCTTGGCGGCACGGACGTGATTACACAGGCTTCCGTGCTGAATTTGTACGATCCAGATCGCGCGCAGACGGTCACATTTCTTGGTGAGATTCGGGCGTGGTCGGACTTTTTGAAACAGGCCGAGGCGCTTGTTGCGGATGCTAAAGCGAAGGGCGGCGCGCGCTTCCGGATCTTGACAGGTACGGTGACTTCGCCAACGCTAGCCGCGCAAATCCAGAACGTGCTGAAACAAGTCCCTGGCGCCAAGTGGCACCAGTGGGAGCCTGCCGGGAGCGACAGTGCGCGCGAAGGCGCGAAACTCGCTTTCGGGCGCTATGTCAGCACGGTGTATCGCCCCGAAAAGGCCGACGTCATTCTTTCTTTGGACGCGGATTTCCTAGCCAGCGGGCCGGGACACATTGGCTATATGAAGGAGTTTTATCGCCGCCGGAAGTTGACTGGGCCCAGCGACACGATGAATCGCCTTTATGTGGTTGAGCCGACGCCTTCCGTTACAGGCTCGAGCGCGGATCATCGTTTGCCGCTGCGGGCGTCTGACGTCGGGCAGTTTGCTCGCGGACTGGCCGCACTCGTTGGACTCGGCGGCAGCGCAACGCTTTCGCCCGCCGCCCGGAAGTGGCTGGACGCGGTCGCGAGTGATTTGACGAAGCATCGCGGAACCGCGCTCGTTGTTGCCGGAGAGTTCCAACCCGCGGAAGTGCATGCTCTCGCGCATGCCATCAACGCGGCGCTCGGGAATGTCGGCAGCACGCTTTATTACACCGAGCCGGTGGAAGCGAATCCCGTGAATCAAGCGGAATCGTTCACCGAGCTTTGCGCCGATATGGATGCCGGCAGAGTCGATACGCTGCTGATATTTGGATCGAACCCCGTGTACGACGCGCCGCACGACTTTGATTTCACTTCGAAGCTGCAAAAAGTCGAGACATCCGTGCATGTCAGCACGCATTTCGACGAAACGGCCGAATATTCCAAGTGGCACGTCGCGGAGTCGCACTACCTAGAAACCTGGGGCGATGTGCGGGCTTTCGATGGGACGGTTAGCGTGATTCAGCCGCTGATAGCGCCGCTTTATCACACGCATTCGGCATTCGATGTGCTTGCAGCGTTCACGGACAAGCCAGGTCTGACGGCCTACGATGCGGTTCGCGACCGCCTGAAGACCTCTGCCGGTGCGAGCGATCCAGAAAAGTTCTGGCGCAAATCTCTGAATGACGGAGTGATTGCTAATTCCGCATATCCCCCGATCACTGTTGCGCCGAAGTTTAGTGCGGCGAGTTTGCCGGCCGCCAAAGCGATTCCCGCGGGACAGCTCGAATTTATTTTCCGTCCGGATTCGAACGTGCACGACGGCCGCTACGCAAACAATGGCTGGCTGCAGGAGTTGGCGCGGCCGGTCACTAAGATTACCTGGGACAACGCCGCGCTCGTCAGCCCGCGGCTGGCGGAGAAGCTGGAACTTACGCAACGGGCCGCAGCCCGCGGCGGTGAACACGGCCAAATAGTCTCCAACGTCATCGACATTTCGATTTCGAACAGCAAAGTGACTGCGGCCGCATGGATTCTGCCGGGGCAAGCCGACGATGTAGTTGTGCTTCCGCTCGGCTATGGCCGCAAAAACGCCGGATTCACTGGGTCGAACAAAGGTTTCGACGCGTATGTCGTGCGTACCTCTCAGGCGCTGTGGTCCGCCACGGCGGGTACGGAGGCCATCAAGAAAACCGGCGACGACTATCCGCTGGCTTGCACGCAATATCACTTTCAGATGGAAGGCCGGAAGATTCTGGCCACCGGCACGCTGGCGGAATACCAGAAGAACCCCATGTTCGCGCACGAAGGCGATGAGACGCCCAAGAACCCCAAGGAAATGACCTTGTACAAGGAATTTTCCTACCCTGGGTATGCGTGGGGCATGGCGATCGATTTGAACAGCTGCAACGGCTGCAACGCCTGTGTTGTCGCCTGCCAATCGGAAAACAATATTGCTGTCGTCGGTAAGGATCAGGTGATGCGCGGCCGCGAGATGCACTGGATCCGCATCGACCGCTACTATTCAAAGCTCGAGACGAAAACGGGTGATCCCGGCGGGGCAGATTACGACGCGCTCGAGAATCCCGAGACATTTTTCCAGCCGGTCCCGTGCCAGCAGTGCGAAAACGCGCCTTGCGAGCAGGTTTGCCCTGTCGGCGCCACCGCGCACAGCGCGGAAGGCCTGAACGACATGGTTTACAACCGCTGCGTGGGCACGCGCTATTGTTCGAACAACTGTCCTTACAAAGTGCGGCGCTTTAATTTCCTCCGCTTCCAGGATTGGGAGACGCCTTCGCTCAAGCTCATTCGCAATCCGGAAGTCACGGTGCGCAGCCGCGGCGTCATGGAAAAATGCACGTATTGCGTGCAGCGCATCAACAACGCGCGCATCGATGCGGAGAAGCAGAATCGCCCGATTGCAGACGGCGAAATTGTGACCGCTTGCGAATCCGCGTGCCCTGCCGGGGCTATCGTTTTTGGGAATGCCAACGATAAAAACAGCCGCGTGGCCAAACTGAAAGCGCAAGAGCGCAGCTATTCAATTCTCGGCGAGTTGAATACTCGTCCGCGAACCACCTATCTCGCGGCCGTTCGCAATCCGAATCCTGAATTGGAGAAGGCATGAGCGCCGGCCAGCCGCCACTCGATTCTCCAGAAATCAGCCGGCTCACACCCGTGCTCGGACCGGGGCATACCTATGCTTCGGTAACGGACAAGATCAGCGCAATCGTTCTTACGCGACGGACGTCGGTCGGCTGGTACATTGGCTTTCTGCTGGCGTTCAGCGTTTTTGGCGTGTTGAACATCGCCATCGGCTACCTGATCACGAAGGGCGTCGGCATCTGGGGCATCAACATCCCCATCGGCTGGGGCTTTGCGATCGTCAACTTCGTTTGGTGGATCGGTATCGGCCACGCTGGAACGCTCATTTCCGCGATTCTTTTTTTGCTCAACCAGAAGTGGCGCACCTCGATTAACCGGTTTGCGGAAGCGATGACGCTATTTGCCGTGGCTTGCGCCGGCATATTTCCGCTCATTCATACCGGGCGGCCCTGGTACGCGTTCTGGATGTTCCCGTATCCCAGCGTGATGGGAATTTGGCCGCAGTTCCGCAGTCCGCTGATCTGGGACGTTTTCGCCGTTTCGACTTACGGCACGGTCTCTCTGCTGTTCTGGTTTGTCGGTTTGATTCCAGACCTTGCCACGCTTCGCGATCGTTCTACTACCAAGCCCAAGCAGATCATTTACGGAATGTTGGCTTTGGGCTGGCGCGGCTCCGCGCGGCACTGGCAGCGTTATCAGTCGGCATACCTGCTACTCGCAGGCTTGGCTACGCCGCTCGTTCTTTCCGTCCACACGGTCGTGAGCTTCGATTTTTCGGTCGCCATAGTGCCGGGCTGGCACACCACGATTTTCCCCCCGTATTTCGTTGCCGGCGCCATCTATTCCGGTTTTGCCATGGTTCTAACGATTGCGATTCCTTTGCGCAAAGCGTACGGCCTCGAAGACTTCATCACCATGCGCCATCTCGAGAACATGGCCAAAGTGATGCTGGCCACGGGCCTGATCGTCGCCTACGGTTACTTCTTCGAATTCTTCATGTCGCTCTACAGCGGCAACAAATTCGACGTTTTCCTAGTTAATCAGCGCTTGCATGGCCCGTACGCTCCGTTCTACTACGCGTTGATCCTCTGCAACATCCTGATTCCGCAGTTGCTTTGGATCCAGAAGATGCGAACGAACGTTGTCGTGCTCTTTATCATGTCCATCGTCGTAAACGTGGGCATGTGGCTGGAACGGTTCGTTATTATCGTCATCAGTTTGACGCGCGATTTCATGCCCTCTGCGTGGGGCCGCTACTCTCCGACGGTTTGGGACTGGGCCACGTTTATCGGCACGATGGGCATGTTCGTCATGTTGATTTTCCTGTTCGTTCGCGTGTTGCCGGCGATATCCATTGCTGAAATGCGCGAATTGGTCACGGAAACGTCCGAGGAACACAAGTGATAGCGCACCGATCACATATTTACGGCGTGATTGGCGAGTTCGAGAAGCCGGAGCAGCTCGTGCACGCCGCGGCGAAAATTCGCGAAGCGGGCTACCGCTACTATGAATCGTACACGCCGTTCCCCGTGGAAGGGCTGCCCGAGGCCATGGGCATGCGCCGCAATATGGTTCCGGTGATTACGCTCATCGGCGGCCTGGTTGGCGGACTTGGCGGTTTTGGCTTCCAGTATTGGGCAAATGTGTACAGCTATCCGATGAACATCGCCGGGCGTCCGCTCAATAGCTGGCCGGCTTTCATTCCTGTCACTTTTGAGTTGACCATTCTCTGTGCTTCACTTGCCGCCGTGTTCGGGATGCTCGCGCTCAACGGGCTGCCTCAGCCTCATCATCCGATTTTCAACGCGCACCGTTTCACCCATGCCTCGGCGGACCGCTTCTTTGTCTGCATACAGGCACGCGACAAAAAGTTCAATCTCGCGGAGACTGCACGCTTTCTGCAGGGGCTTGCCGCGCATCACGTTTCCGAGGTGCATGATGATTAGCGCCTCGCGTTTCCTGCTCGGCGCGTGCGCCGCAATGCTCTGCGTTTTCGCCGGTGGCTGCCAGATTCGCCAGGATATGGCCGATCAACCCAAGAACAGGCCGCTTTCCCCCAGCCCGTTCTTCGACGATGGCCGTTCGGAGCGTCCGTTGCTCGAAAATACCGTGGCGCGCGGATCGATCGCGGACGACGATTTGTTTGTTCCAAAAGAATCGAATGCCTTTCCACTTCCGTTGACGCCGGAGCTGCTCAAACGCGGCCAGGAACGCTACAAGATCTTTTGCGCGCCGTGCCACGGAATTCAGGGCGATGGCAACGGCATGATCGTCATGCGCGGAATGAAACGTCCTCCCAGCTTTACTGACCCGCATGAGCCGCGTCTGCGGCAAGTTCCCAACGGTTACTTATACGACGTAGTCACGAACGGATTCGGCGCCATGCTCAGCTATTCCGCACAGGTTCCGCCTGCGGACCGCTGGGCCATCATTGCTTATGTCCGGGCGCTTCAGCTCAGCCGCAACATCCCGGCTTCTGAACTTCCGCCCGATGTGAGGGAGAAATTGCCCAAAGGAGACTCGGCGAAATGACCGCGCAGGACTACATGGCGCCCGAAAGTGTCGGCCGCCTGCAGCAACGCGCACTCGGGGCGGCCATTGTCGGCGTGGTGGCCTGCGGGATTTGTTTCTTCCTGTACGGCGACCAGTACGCCGACCGTTTCTTCCATTCCTATCTCATTGCCTTTATGTTCGTTCTCGGATTGTCGCTTGGATCGCTCGGTTTGCTAATGCTGCAGCATCTCACGGGCGGCCACTGGGGCATCATGACTCGCCGGCCTCTTGAATCCGCTACGCGCGTTCTTCCAGTCGTCGCGGTATTTTTTCTTCCCATTGCCATTTTCGGGATGAAGCATCTCTATGGGGAGTGGCTCAACGCGCCTTCTTCCGGTGAAGGATCTCTTTCGGAACTCCAGAAGTCATACCTGACGAGCAGCGGGTTCCTCATTCGCGCGGTCGTTTATTTTGCAATCTGGCTTCTGCTCGTCTTCTTATTCAACCGCTGGTCGAAAGAACAAGATGCCAACCGCGAGGATCGCGCACTTCGCCGCCGGCTGAAGATGGCAGCGGGCCCCGGTATTATCCTTTACGTCTTCGTCATGACCTTCGCCGCGATCGATTGGGTCATGTCGCTTTCTCCGCACTGGGCCTCGACGATCTACGGTTTCCTCTTCGTGGTCGGGCAGTTGATCTCCTCGATGTCGCTGATGATCGCCGTCCTCGTCCTGCTCTCGCGGACCGCACCTATGGAAGGGGTCATCCAGAGCCGCCATCTGCACGACCTCGGCAAGCTGCTGCTCGCTTTTGTCATGCTCTGGGCCTATTTTGGTTTTTCGCAGCTTCTCATCATCTGGTCAGGCAATCTGCCCGAGGAAATCAGTTTCTATCGCACGCGACTTTATGGAGGCTGGGGCGTCGTCGCCGTTCTCGTACTGATCTTTCACTTTTTCGTGCCGTTTTTTTCGCTATTGTCCCGCGATCTCAAGCGAAGCGCTCAATTGCTGCCCCGGGTCGCGATCTGGCTGATTTTTATGCGTCTGGTCGATCTCTTTTGGCTGACGCGTCCGGAGTTCACATCGAGCGCCGTTCCCGGTTTGATGGATATTGCCGCGGTGCTCGCACTCTCCGGAATCTGGTTTGCCGTCTTTGCGAGAAATTTGAAGGCCCAGCCGCTTCTGCCGCTGGGCGATCCTAAACTGGAAGAGGCTATCGAAGTCCATGAGTTCTGAGCATCAAAACACGAGCCAGCCGGGCGATCCGCCGGCGACAAACACGGACGTCGCGTTCGAGTCGTCGGATATCGATACCCGTACGATTTTAGCGTACCTGTTCTATCTGGCGATCTCTGTCGCGGCTGCATTCCTGATTAGTGTTTTTATATTTCGCTCTCTGACGAAAATGGCGGTTGATTCCGATACGCCCATGGCTCCCGTTCACCGGGGCATTGGGCCGACCGTCCCGAGTGGGCCTCCTTTGCAGGGCGTGCCCTATTCCCCCGATGATCCACAGCTCGACCTTCGCAACAAACGGGAGTCCGACGAAGCCGCGAACGAAAAGTTCGACTGGGTAGATAAGCAAGCCGGCATTGCCCAGATTCCCGTGGACGAAGCGATGAAAATCATCGTCACCAAAGGTTTCCCGGCTGTGCCTGCGCCGGCTGCGGAGAAGAAAAAGTAAGGCTATGAACTGGACGCGTGCCATTTCCGGTGTTTTTGCTTTGCTGCTGGGCGCCAGCGCGGCAAGCGCTCAAGCTGTGCCGACCGGCACAGGTCCAGCGTCGCAGAACGTGCCTTCTATCCTGCAAAACGTCGGATTCGAGCCGCCTCTGAACGGGCATCTGCCTCTCGATCTCGCTTTCCGTGACGAAACGGGCCGCAGCGTCCAATTCCGGGAATATTTCTCGCAGAAGCCTGTGCTCCTCGCGCTTGTCTATTACGGCTGCCCCATGCTCTGCGATCAGACCGAGCAAGGCGTTGTCGGCGCCCTGCGCATGCTGTCTTTCAATCCCGGCCGCGATTACGAAGTTGTCTTCGTCAGTTTCGATCCGCGCGAGTCTCCCGACATGGCCGCACAGAAAAAAGAAATGGCCATGACGCATTTCCGCCGCCCGGAAACGGCCGCGGGATGGCACTTCCTGACAGGCCCGAAAGAGTCTGTCGACGCGCTCACCAAAGCCGCCAATTTCCGCTATTCCTTCGATGAAAAATCCGGCCTCTTCGCGCATGCCGCCGGCATCATGCTGCTGACTCCCGATGGGCGCATCTCTCGCTATTTTTATGGCGTCGAATATCCCGCCCGCGATCTTCGCCTGGGCCTTGTGGACGCTTCCGCCGGAAAAATCGGCACGCCCATCGATCGCGCGCTGCTTTTTTGCTACCGCTACGATCCCACCTCAGCCCGCTACAGCGCTTCCATACTTAGCATCATTCGTTTGGCGGGAATTTTGACGGTTTTGGGCCTGGTTGCAGCGATATTAATCTTCCGCCGGCGCGATATCGCCGCGCGAGCGAAATTCCAAGGAGCTCACTAAGCCGTGCAGTCGCAACTGCCATTTTATCCGGATCAGGCTTCCAACTTCGCTCCCAGCGTCGACTCGCTGATGACGTTCCTGATTCTCGTTTCCGTCTTTTTTTCCGTGGCCATCACTGCCGCGATCGTTATTTTCTTTTTCAAATTCCATCGCAAGAGCAAAAACGAAATCGGCGTTCCCATTCACGGCGATATGCGCCTGGAAATCACGTGGATCGTGTTTCCCTCGATTTTGGCACTAGCCATGTTTGGCTGGGGCGCAGCCGTCTACGTCGATTTCCGCCATGCGCCCCTGGACACCTTGGACGTCTACGTCGTCGGCAAACAGTGGATGTGGAAAATCCAGCAGCCCAACGGGCGCCGCGAGATCAATGAGCTGCATGTTCCCGTCGGCCGCGACGTCAAGCTCGTGCTCGCCAGCGAGGATGTCATCCACGACTTTTTCGTTCCGGCGTTCCGCGTGAAGATGGACGTCGTGCCGGGCCATTACAACACCATGTGGTTCCGTCCGACAAAGGCCGGTCACTACGAGTTCTTCTGTTCGCAGTATTGCGGCACAAACCACGCCGTGATGGGCGGATGGGTCACCGTCATGGAGCCCTCCGATTACGCCGCTTGGCTTTCCGGCTCGACGGGCGAAAACGCGAATCCCGTTGTCGCGGGCGAAAAATTGTTTGCCGAGAAAGCGTGCAGCACATGCCATCTGAGCAATGGCACGGGCCGGGCTCCCTCGCTAAATGGAGTCTATGGCGGCACGGTTCGCCTGGCCGATGGCTCCACCGTCACCGCGGACGAAGCTTACATCCGCGAATCCATTCTGTTTTCGAACGCGAAGATCGTCGCTGGTTATCAACCCCTAATGCCTTCGTTTCAAGGGCAGCTGACGGAAGAAGACATTATGAGTCTGACCGCCTACATCAAGTCGCTGCAATCGCAGCCGGTGCCTGCGACCGGAGCGGGCGTGATCGCACCGGGGAAGAAATAGGCCATGAGCACGACACCACCAAAACCGCCCGGTTATCAGCTGCCGGAAGAGCATTATCTAAACGCCACTTACGGTATCCGTTCCTGGCTACTGACCACCGACCATAAGCGCATCGCGCTGCTCTATCTTGCTTCGGTCACCTTTTTCTTTTTCGTGGGCGGCATCTTCGCCACCATGATCCGCATTCACCTGCTTACGCCCGCGGGTTACCTGGTTACGCCGGAGACTTACAACAAGCTCTTTACCATGCACGGCGTGGCCATGATTTTCTTCTTCCTGATTCCTTCCATCCCGGCCGTGCTCGGCAATTTTCTCATCCCCTTGATGATTGGCGCGAAAGACGTCGCCTTTCCCAAGCTCAACCTTCTGAGCTGGTACATCTACATCACTGGCGGCTGCTTCGTCCTCTATTCCTTCGCGACCGGCGGCTTGGATACCGGATGGACCTTTTACACGCCGCTCAGCAGCGTCTACTCGAATGCTGCCGTGACACCGGCCGTCATCGGCATCTTCATCAATGGATTTTCTTCCATCCTCACCGGCTTGAATTTCGTGGTCACCATTCACACCATGCGTGCTCCAGGCATGACCTGGTTCCGGCTACCGCTCTTCGTGTGGGCGCAATACGCCACCAGCATCATCTTTATCCTCGGAACGCCCGTCATCGCCATTACGCTTCTTCTCGCGGGTCTCGAGCGCATGTTCCACCTCGGATTTTTTAACCCAGCTCTCGGCGGCGATCCCATTCTCTTCCAGCACCTTTTCTGGTTCTACTCGCACCCGGCCGTGTACATCATGATTCTTCCGGCGATGGGTGTGATCAGCGAAATCATTCCAACGTTCGCGCGCAAACCCATTTTTGGCTACACCTTTATCGCCGCTTCGAGCATCGCTATTGCCGTCATCGGTTTCTTCGTGTGGGCGCATCACATGTTCCTCACGGGAGAATCCACCTACGCCGCGCTGGCGTTCTCCCTCCTCAGCTACTTGGTGGCGATTCCCTCAGCGGTCAAAGTCTTCAACTGGACTTCGACGCTCTACAAGGGTTCCATCTCCTACGACACGCCGATGCTCTACGCCCTCGGCTTCATCGGCTTGTTCTTGATTGGCGGGCTGACCGGCCTGTTCCTCGCATGCCTTGGCCTCGACATCCACATCCACGACACCTATTTCGTCGTCGCGCATTTCCACTACATCATGGTCGGTGGCGCTGTCATGGGCTACGTCGGCGGATTGCACTTCTGGTGGCCGAAGATTACTGGAAAGCTTTATCCGGAATTTCTCGCGCGCCTCGCGGCGGTAATTCTGTTCGTGGGCTTCAACCTGACCTTCTTCCCGCAATTTATTCTCGGCTATCTCGGCATGCCGCGCCGCTATCACAATTATCCTCCGGAGTTCCAGGTGCTCAACGTGATGTCTACCGCCGGAGCCTCGATTCTGGCGCTCGGCTATCTGCTGCCGATGCTCTATCTGACGTGGTCCATGCGCTACGGCAAAGTTGCCGGTCCCAATCCCTGGCCGGCCACGGGTCTTGAGTGGACTACCGCATCTCCGCCGTTGACGGAAAATTTTGATGTGACGCCGGTAGTTGATTGGGAGCCGTACGACTATAAGAATCGCCCCGATCTTGGGCTTGGAGCTCCCACTCCGCCGACGCTTGCGCCGGCTCACGGAGACGATTAGCAGTCGCTTTAAAGATTTTCGGGCTTTGTCGGACCTGAATTTGGCCACAGCCCGCCCGTGCCGCGGCAATCAGCGCGGCCCGAACTGAAGTCAAAGAGGAGTACCGAGTGCATCGCACCGGAGAACTATCTGGGCAATTTCAAACGCTGGAGCAGCAGAAGGAATCCGCCACGCTCGGCATGTGGATCTTTCTGTCGACCGAGATTTTGTTTTTCGGCGGTCTCTTCCTCACCTACACGATCAACCGCCACACCTACGCGGACGTTTTCTCTTTTTCCAGCCGCACCATCAAATTGAGCTGGGGCGCCATCAACACCGTTGTTCTCATCGGCAGCAGCTTGACCATGGCCATGTCCGTCTGGTCAGCCCAAGTCGGCAAGAAAAAGCTGGTCACCTTCTTCCTTATTGCCACCTTGGTTTTGGGCACCGTCTTCCTGGGCATCAAGGGCGTCGAATATCACGACAAGTTCGTCGAGCGCCACGTCCCTGGGCTTAGTTTTGACATGTATTACTGCACGAATAATCCCGGGGCCTGCGATCTCAGTCCCGCAGACCTCGCAAAGGAAAAAGTGGAACTGGATGCATTGACGAAAAAGATGGGCGGTGAGACTGCCGTCAATGCAAACTCCCAGCTCTTTTTCTCTCTTTACTTCGGCATGACCGGCCTCCACGCCCTGCACATGATTATCGGGGCCGGGCTGCTTCTCTGGCTGATCAAGCAGTCCATATCAGGCCGCTTCACGGCGCAGTACAACACGCCCGTCGAAAACGTCGGCCTCTATTGGCATTTCGTCGATATTGTGTGGATTTATCTTTTCCCGTTGTTATATCTGATTGACCGGCATTAGCAGAGTCACTCTGGAGAGGCACGCTTGTCCGAGCATATTGTTTCGCCAAAAATCTATATTCTGATTTTCACCGTGCTGATGATTCTGACCATCACGACCGTCTACGCCGCGACCGTGGACCTAAACGCGTATTTCGCCAGCTTGAACGTTATCGTCGCTCTGGTGATTGCCACCTGCAAGGCCATTCTCGTCATTCTCTTCTTTATGCACGCCTACTACAGCTCCAAACGCACCAAGCTGATTGTCTTTGCCGGCTTTTTCTGGCTCGCCATCATGCTCTCTTTGACCCTGGGCGACTATGGCAGCCGCTCCTGGGACGTACACTAGCCTCTATTCTTCTCTAGAGGCAGAGCTTGCCCCACCCACATTAGCTCCGCCCTCAGTCCCGATGTGCAAAATGTGGGAAATGGACCCCGCATAAACGTCGTCTTTATAAGAAGATGCGGGCGTATCAAAATGTCTCAGGTGGTTCTCACTAGACAGCGGAAGGACTCTCAGGTTTCTGTCGGCAGAAAAAAAGGGGGGAGAAACGAACCGGCCCAGCCCTCAATCCCCTAAAGGGATCCTCGGTTCGCCTCCCCCACTGCCTTTACTATTGCATCCTGGGAGCCAAGATTAACCTGTTTGTTTTCAATCGCTTGTCACTTGATTGCCGAGTAAAAATGTTCTACACCCGTGAAATTTTACCCGTCAGCTGAATCCTGCGGGCCTGACTTCGGTACAGCAATGAGGACCATGATAGAATCTTCGCGGTTGTGTTCCAGTCGATAGGAAATCTTTTTCCCCTCCAAATTAACAAGGAAATTCAAGAGGTCATTCATGGGGTTCAATTAGGCCGCTCTTTTCGTTTCCATGTCCAGAAGTTCCAGGGGCTACCGCCAGGACGCTCCTTGCAAAATTCTTCGGTCGTGACCACCTAGTGAATCATTTCGAGGAGATGAAGCTGAACGAGCGCGGAATCTGTCAACAATGTCAGGGAGAATAATGGATTTTTACTTTACCGGTTACCGCGTTACCAGGCCCGTCGAAACCGCCAAGGAGTACAATGGCAGTACAACGAAAAAACGATTCGTAAGGTGCCGCTATGACGACGCGATTCACAGTTGCTATCGCTATAGTTTTTGCGAATATCTCAGCGACCCATCCTAGCTTCGCCCAACAGGTTACAAGCGATGTCGTAATTTCTGGGGCATCGCTGAACGATGGATATGCGGGGGGTGGGACTTGTGACGATGATGGGCAACTTTATCGCCGCCCAATCAATGCGAGGCCCCACGGACAGGGCGTGTCGCTCATGCGCGTGGCCAAGGACGGCTCGACACTGCTATTCACTCTTCCCGAACCAGAATGGTCGATTGATGTCTTTACGCCCATTGCGACGGGCTTGGCCGTACTCAACAACCGCTACACCGCTGCTGAAGGTATTTCTAATCATATGTACCGCTTCGACGGACAGGGAAAGCTTCAGAGGGAGCGAACCGTATCTATCGATTTTCAACCCGTGGCTATGGCTGAGACTAAGTCGGGTATGACCATCGTTATAGGTTATCGCCCGCAAACAGGCGCGGATAAAGAAGCCAGAACCTATGGTGGCGCCGTATTGGATGCGAACGACCAAATGTTAAACCTCTTCGAATTTCCTCCGACGGCGGAGGGAAGGAAATGGACCACCGTTCATACTGCCCGGATGGAAGGCGGCGACGGCGGCGCAAACGTGATTCTTGAGTCAGGCACCGAGCCGAGCTATTCCTTAGCGAGGATCGCTGAATCTGGTCAGATCAGCATGCTCCCCTTGGCTACGGTCACCGGCGCACGCTACCACGATTGGTTTTTCGCCAAGGGCGTGGTCGCGGAACAGTACCAGTTCGCTGGTGACACGCCTCCAGAAACTATCAAAATTGATACCTTCGATCTTGTGTCTGGCATGAAGATCGCCACCAAGAATTTGCTCCCCGCGGGGTTCGCGGTTGCCTGCTATCTGGGAGATGAAGTAAGTATGCTGGCGCACAGCGCCCACATTGAAAAGTCACGCGGGCTCTCGCCAAACGCGCTACGGCTCGTTACGGTGAAGTTGGAATGAATGAACCGGAACGTCGGGTCTACTCCTCATGTGCCTGTGTCGCGTAATCGCAAACTGACCCACTACCGCTGTGCTGACCGCCGTTGCGCCCATTCTTGACCTCGTCGAATTCTCCCTGCTATTGTGAAGAGTTATTCTGGCCTCAGTCTACCCACTGGGTGCCAGAGCTCCTGTGGAGGGAGCGTTTCCGTCTCATGGGCCTGACCAAACTCGTTATTCGGGGCGCGCGGCAGCACAACCTGAAAAACATCAGCCTCGAAATCCCCAGGAACACCCTAACCGTCATCACTGGTCTATCCGGTTCCGGCAAATCCTCGCTGGCCTTTGACACCATCTATGCCGAGGGGCAGCGCCGCTACGTCGAATCGCTTTCCGCCTACGCGCGCCAGTTCCTCGATCAAATGGAGCGTCCGGAAGTCGACGTCATCGAAGGCCTTTCGCCCTCCATTGCCATCGAGCAGAAGACCACCACGCGCTCTCCGCGTTCGACGGTCGGCACCATCACCGAAATTTACGATTATCTCCGCGTGATCTACGCTTCCGTGGGCGTCCCGCACTGCCCCAAGTGCGGCAAACCCATCGCGCGTCAGTCCAGCGAGCAGATCGTGCAAGCCATCCTCAATGGCGAGCTGTGCCAGCACGACGATCGCATCATGATTTTGGCGCCGATAGTTCGGGGACGAAAGGGCGCATACCGCAAAGAGTTTGAAAAGCTGGCGCAGGACGGCTACGTTCGCGTGCGCGTTAACGGCGAACTCTTTCCGCTCGATGTTCCTCCGAGCCTCGACAAGCGCAAAAATCACAACATCGAAGTCGTCGTGGACCGCTTGCTCGTCAAGCAGGGAATCGCCGCGCGCCTAGAGCAGTCTATTGCCACGGCACTAAAACTGGCTGGCGGCCTCGTCACCGTCGCTGTCGTCGGCGGCAAGGAACATGTCTTCTCCGAAAAGCTCGCCTGCCCGGATTGCGGCATTTCCGTTCCGCAGCTAGAGCCGCGCTCTTTCAGCTTCAATTCCCCGTATGGCGCGTGCCCCGCCTGCAACGGTTTGGGTTCCAAGTACGATTTCGATCCCGCCCGGATCATCACGGACTGGGCGCGTCCTCTGTTCGACGGCGGCCTCGGCCCCGGCTCCAGCTCTGCGATCCTTAAACGCACGCTCGAACTCGCCGCTTACGCCTACCACATTGATTTGGAGACGCCTTTCGAAAAATTCCCGCCGCGCATCCAGAACTTGCTTCTCTATGGCTATCCCCCTTCCAACGGGCGCACTGGCTCTGAACAAAAAGAGCCGGCCAGCAAGAAGTCCCAAGGCGAAAAGGCGTTCCGTTTTCCTGGCATCCTGAAATTTCTCGATCGAAACTTCACAGAATCCAATTCCGATTCTTACCGCGAATGGATGACGCAATACATGTCGGCCACGCTTTGCAATGTTTGCCACGGGAAGCGCCTCCGGCCAGAATCGCTCGCCGTGAAGCTGGCCGGCTACTCCGTCGCTGACTTCACTGCGCTTTCTCTAGCCGCCTCGCGCCCCGCTGTGGACAAAATCCTCGCTCAGCTCACATCCCGCCAGCGCGAAATCGCCGGCCGTCCGCTCGAAGAGGTCGCCGAACGAATCGATTTTCTGCTCGCGGTAGGCCTCGGCTATCTCAGTCTGGACCGCTCCGCCGCCACCCTCTCCGGCGGCGAAGCGCAGCGCATCCGCCTTGCGACGCAGATTGGCTCGCGACTCCGAGGCGTTCTCTACGTTCTCGACGAGCCGTCCATCGGCCTTCACGCTCGCGACAACGATCGCCTGCTCGGTTCCCTCGAGCAGCTACGCAATCTCGGCAACACCGTTCTCGTCGTCGAGCATGACGAAGACACCATTCGCCGCGCCGATTTCGTTGTCGATCTTGGCCCCGGCGCAGGCAACGCCGGCGGCTACCTCGTCGCGCAAGGCAAGCCAGAGCAAATTGCTGCAAGCGCCGAATCACTTACGGGCCGCTATCTGAGCGGCGCCCTAAAAATCGCAGTTCCCGAAAAACGCCGCAGTCCGAATGGCAAAGCCATCCAAATCCTCGGTGCCAGCGCAAACAATTTGAAAGATGTCGACGTGACACTTCCTCTCGGCTTGCTCACCGTCGTTACCGGCGTTTCCGGCTCAGGCAAGTCCACGCTCGTAAACGACATTCTCTATCGCGCTCTCGCGCAGAAACTCTATCGCTCGATGGAGCCGCCTGGCGCGTATCGCGAACTGCTCGGCGCCGACCAAATCGACAAAGTCATCGAGATCGATCAAGCTCCCATCGGCCGCACCCCGCGCTCGAATCCTGCCACGTACACCGGCGTTTTCGCGCCTATCCGTGAGCTTTTCGCCATGCTTCCCGAATCGCGTGAGCGCGGCTACCGCCCGGGCCGTTTCAGCTTCAACGTCAAAGGCGGCCGCTGCGAAGCTTGCCAGGGAGACGGCCTCCGCCGCATCGAAATGAACTTTCTGCCCGATGTTTACGTGATGTGCGAAGTCTGCCGTGGCAAGCGCTACAATTCCGAAACATTAGCCGTGCGCTACAAAGGCCACACCATCAGCGACGTGCTCAACCTGCCATCGTCCGACGCGCTGAAGGTGCTCGAGAATATTCCGCAGATTCAGCAAAAGCTTTCAACGCTCGTCGAAGTCGGCCTGGGCTACGTCACGCTAGGCCAATCCGCCACGACTCTCTCGGGCGGCGAAGCCCAGCGCATCAAGCTTGCCCGCGAACTTTCCAAGCGCCAGACCGGCCGCACTCTCTACATCCTTGACGAGCCCACCACTGGCCTACACTTCGACGACGTCCGCAAACTCCTCGACGTCCTCCAGCGCCTCGTCGCCCTCGGCAACACCGTCCTCATCATCGAGCATCACCTCGACGTCATCAAACAAGCCGATTGGATCATTGACCTCGGCCCTGAAGGGGGCGAGGGCGGCGGCCGCATCGTCGCCCAAGGCCCTCCCGAACATGTCGCACGTACCAAAAAGTCCTACACCGGCCAAGCCCTGGCCCGCGTCCTCGGCATCTCCAACAACGGCAACGCGAATGGTTCCAGCAAATAGTTGCGTTGGGAAGGCGCTTTTCTGGGTGGCGTGATTCCGGTCGGCCGGTTCTTCTGCTGACTTTCGTGCCGCGCAAAAGCGACCTTTCCGAATGGTGCGTCTCCGACTTGCAAGCATCGCTGTCTGACCGTAAAGTGAAGCCCTTACTATGAGCGTCTACTCCACGCCGCCTCTGACGTTCGGCGCAGTTCACACTTATCCGCTCGCTTCTCGCAAGAGCAAAGTAAGCGTCCGCGATTTCGCCAGACCCCCCGCCGGCAACGTGTCTCTCGCAAAATTCCTTGATTCTCTCCCAAACATTCTCGCCGCCCAGGATTTGCGCCATCTTCTAACCGCTATCCATCGAGCCCGCAAACAACGCGCTCCCATTCTTTGGGGCATCGGCGGCCACGTGATCAAAGTCGGCCTCGGCCCGGTCCTGATCGATCTCATGCGCCGCGGATTTGTCTCCGGCATCGCCATGAACGGCGCCGCCCTCGTTCACGATTTCGAGATCGCCCTCGCTGGCAACACTTCCGAAGACGTCGAAGCCGGCCTCGGCGCAGGCCAGTTTGGCATGGCCGCCGAAACCGGCCAGTACATCAACGAATTTTCCAAACTAGCCGCTCGCCTCCACATCGGTTACGGCGAAGCCGCTGGCCAATTTCTCAACAGTGGCGTCCTCAACGTAAAACACGCCGACTCCAGCGTCCTCGTGACCGCGTACAAGCAACGCATTCCCGTCACGATCCATCTCGCCATCGGCACCGACATCCCCCACATGCATCCTGCCGCCGACGGCCCCTGCCTCGGCGCTGCCACTTTTCTCGATTTCCGCCTCTTCTGCGCTCTCGTGAAACAGATGCATCCCGGCGGCATCTATTTAAATTGGGGATCAGCCGTGCTTCTTCCCGAGGTTTTCCTGAAAGCCGTGAGCGTCGCGCGCAATCTCGGCGTGCCCTTCGAGCCCATCACCACAGCCAACTTTGACTTTATCCAGCACTACCGTCCGTTGCAGAATGTAGTGAAGCGTCCCACCGTATCCGCTCGCGGAGGGCGCAAATCGGAATCGCGCGGCTACGCCATCACGGGCCATCATGAACTGCTCATGCCTCTGCTAGCTGCCGCGCTGGCAGCTGGGTGGCCGAGGTCTCGGCGCCAAGGCAAAAAATGACCTTCTTCGACGAAAACGAAAAATCTCATCTTCCGCCTGAGCAAGAAATCTCCGCGCATCCTCCTGCGGAGCCCGGTGCGGCAGATGCATTCTCCTCTCCTCCTGAACTTCCGCTCGCCGGCGATCCCATTAGTCTGGCGGCTACGGTTCCTGTGGCCGCCCCTTCCTACGGTCCACCTCTTCCCGAGGACTTGCGCATCTCCTGGTCGTGGCTGCACTTTGTGGCGTTCTTATTCTTTGGAATCGTCAGCTTTTTCGTTGTCCAGGTAAGTTTCATGGTTTATTACGCCGCTCCTCTCCGCCATCTTTCGAACGAAAAGGACTTCGAGCGGTTTGTCTTATCAAGGCCCGTATTTGCTGTTGGCAGCATGGTTCTCCTGTACGCCTTGATTTTTCTTTTTCTCTACGTCAGTTTGTCGGTCCTTCCCGGCTCCCCTTTCTGGAGCACTCTCGGCTGGAGGAAGATTGTACGGCCCGGCGGCGGCCGTCCGCGCAGCCCGTGGCTTTTCTTCTTTGCGGGTTGCGGCCTTTCGCTCGTGGTATTTGCCGTCACCGCGAAAATGCAGCCCCCGGAGGATGTGCCCATTGAAGAGCTCTTCCACTACAAAAACACGGCGATACTGTTCATGGCCATGGCTGTTTTAGTCGCGCCTCTTGTTGAAGAAACCGTATTTCGCGGCTATCTCTACCCTCTCTTTGCAAAGACTTTCGGCGTTGCGTTCGGCGTCATCGTTACGGGAGTCCTCTTCGGGTTGATGCACGGCGCTCAGCTTGGATGGACCTGGGGTCTTGTTAGCGTGCTCATCGCGGTCGGAGTCATTTTCACGTTTGTTCGTGCACGCACCGGCTCCGTCTTCGCCAGTTTTCTGCTCCACCTGGGCTACAACTCCATGATCGCCCTGTTCACCATTCTCGGCACCAGCGGCTTCAGCAAAATGACGCCCACGCACTGAGGGTTTTGCCACTCGCTTATTGAACGATTCGTTTTCCTCCCGCGCCTCCGCTAGAATGTTTGTAGGGGCATGCCGTGCCCGAGCTTGGCAGGATTGGTCGCTCGAACACGCGATTTGATTTTTCTTAAATAAGAGATGAGCTATCAGCCCACAATCACCGAGGATTCGCAAAAAATGTACGTAGCCCAACCCATTGAATGGACCGACCGCGGCGTGGTCATGCTCGACCAACGCCTCCTTCCCGTCGAGGAAGTCAGCTACACCTACACCAGCTACCGCGAAGTCGCGAAAGCCATCCGCGACATGGTCATTCGTGGCGCGCCGGCAATCGGCGTGGCTGCGGCCATGGGAGCCGCGCTGGGCGTTCTTCATTCCTCCGCGAATTCCGTAGAGTCGCTGCGCGTGGAGTTTCGGGAAATCTGCGATACGCTCGCAAAGACGCGCCCGACCGCTGTCGATTTATTCTGGGCCATCGAGCGTATGAAGCACCGCTTCGCTGAACTCACGATACAGACCTTGGACCTTGCAAAAATCAAACAGGGCATGGTCGAAGAAGCCCAACAAGTTCATCTAGAAAAAAAAGCCACTGACGAAGCCATCGGCCGATTTGGCGCGGAATTCATGCCAGCCAATGGACAAGTCATGACGCAATGCAACGCCGGCGCGCTAGCCACCGGCGGCATCGGCACCGCTCTTGGGGTAATCCGCATCGCCTTCGAACAAGGCAAAAAAATACACATTCTCGTTCCCGAAACGCGTCCTTATTTGCAGGGCGCGCGCCTGACCGCTTGGGAACTCCACAAAGGCGGCATCCCACTCACTCTCATCACCGACAACATGGTCGGCCATTTCCTAAAGACCGGCAATGTCGGCGCCATCGTCACTGGAGCCGACCGCATCGCCGCCAACGGCGACACCGCCAACAAAATCGGCACCTACCAAATCGCGGTTCTCGCCAAAGAAAACAACGTGCCCTTCTACATCGCCGCTCCTGTCTCGACCTTCGATCTCTCCATTCCCGACGGCAACCACATTCCCATTGAAGAGCGCTCGGCCTCCGAAGTCACGCATCTGCAAGGCGTGCGCATTGCGCCCGACGTTCACGCCGCGCATCCCGCTTTTGACGTAACCCCGGCCCGCTACATCGCTGCTATTTTCAGCGAACGCGGCGTGGCTCGCGCCCCGTACACCGAATCCCTGCGCGCCTTGGCAAGCTCCGCCCAGCTCGCTGCAGCTCCTGCCGCGCGCTAGCCGCCTGCGCCCATTCGGATGCTCGCCGCAATCCAAAAGACAATCCTCGCAGTGGCGCTCCTCGCGCTTCCAATTTCAACTGTCCAAGCAACGCCCGAAACAACCGCTCCACAAAGCGCCAAACCTCAGCCCATCCGACTTCATCCCGCGAATCCACACTATTTTCTGTTTCGCGGAAAAGCGGTTGCGCTCATTACCAGCGGCGAACACTACGGCGCGGTGTTGAACCGCGATTTTGACTATCACCGCTATCTCGCTGCGCTGGAAGTCGACGGTCTGAACTACACGCGCCTCTTCGCCGGTTCCTACGTCGAAGTCCCAGCGAAATCCTTCGGCATCCTCGACAACGATCTCGCTCCCGAACCCGGGCGCTACCTGGCGCCTTGGGCGCGCAGCGAAACGCCTGGCTACGCCGGTGGCGGAAATAAATTTGACCTTGAAAAATGGGATGACGAATTCTTCACGCGCTATCGCGATTTTCTATCGGAAGCTGCCAAGCGCGGAATCGTTGTGGAAGTGACTCTCTTCTCCGCGCATTACGCCGAAGCTCAATGGCAGATGAGCGCGCTAAATTCCCCCAACAACGTTAACGGCACCGACGCCATCGACTGGAGGAAACTCAACACCCTAGAAAACGGAAATATCCTCGCATACCAGGAAAAATACGCCCGAAAACTAGTGGGCGAAGCCAACCCCTTCGACAACGTCATCTTCGAAATCCAGAACGAGCCGTGGTCAGACCGTCCCCTTCTGACCGACGTCATTAACTCGTACCTCCGCCCGCCCTCGCGCGATACCTTTCCGAATTCGGTAGATCTCCCCGATGAACTCTCAATGGCTTGGCAAGCTCGGGTGGCCGAGTGGATCGCCCAAGAGGAATCCTCACTTCCAAATCGCCACCTCATCGCCCAGAACTATTCCAATTTTCGCCTGCCCGTCCGCAAGCTCCTGCCAAACGTCGACGTCGTGAATTTCCACTACGCCTACCCGGACGCCGTGATCCTCAACTACGGCCTCGGCAAAGCCATCTCCTACGACGAAACCGGTTTTCTCGGTCGCGACGACGATGGCTACCGGCGCCAAGCCTGGAATTTCATGCTTTCCGGCGGAAGCACATTCGGCGCCTTGGACTATTCGTTCACCACCGGCCACGAAGACGGCTCCTACTCCGAGCCAAACGGTCCCGGCGGCGGAAGCCCTTCTCTCCGCCATCAACTTCACATCCTGAGCCAGTTCCTGCAATCGTTCACCTTGGTGGCCCTCCGTCCCGACGCGCAGACAGTAAAGCACGCCGCAGGAGCGACAGCTCGCGCGCTCTCCAATCCCGGAAAGGAGTACGCCATCTATCTGGACGGAAACGGTCCCACGGAGCTAATCGTCGAACTCCCGCCAGGCGACTACTCCTCGGAGTGGGTCAATGTAGCAACGGGCAGGATTGAGCAGTGGGAAAAGTTTACTCACAAAGGCGGCGACAAACTTTTGCAGTCTCCCGCATTCCAAAACGGAATCGCCCTTCGGCTAAAAAGGACTCCTCCGAGAACGCTGCAAAAGATGCGCTAGCCGTCCGCTAAACGCTCGTCGGCCCGCTCCCTGCCGTGAAGGTCAGCTCCAAATCCGCAATTCCAAACTCCTCGCACATCTTCACCCAGTTTTCAGGCGAGATTTTGCCGTTCGCCAGCTCTTCTATCAACGCCGGCGGATTGATTTGCTCCGTACCTTTAGCCAGAAAAAAACTTCCTGGCTGCGCTTTCAATTCCCAGCCACGCCCGAGCAGCGCCAGCCCGAACGCCATCCCAAGCAGTTGCCCCGCTCTTTGCCTACGCTGCTCGGGCGTCAGCAACATCCCGCGTGGATCGCGTATCTTCGATCCCATCTGCGGAAGTTTTTTCACTACCTCGGGCAAGGATCCCGCCGTAATCCCGTTCATCATCGGCGCATACTCGCCGACAGCAGCCCTCCACGAAGGAATCGTTACCGTCTGTCCGATTTCGTCCCAACCCACCTGCCGCAACGAATTCTTTGCCAGCTTTGGGTTCATCAACTCGAGAAACTGCAGTTCGGTAGACTCAGGCTGTTCCAGCAGCGAAATCGCCATCTCGCCGTCTTTTTCAACCGGTTCCTCCTTAAATTTTTCGATCGCCGCAATCCGGTCTCGCAAGGGAGGATGCGTGTCGTAAGGTTCCGTCTTGCCTTCCGCAATCTCTCGTTCAATTCCATTCGTTACCTGTACTTCGATCTGTGGCGCCCCCATGAACCGTGAAAATCCATCGGCGATCGCTGGTTTGCATCCCTGGTTCAGCACCGGCACAACTTCCGAATTTCAGTAAGGCCCCCATGCCATCGACGCCCCATGAATCTTTCTCAGTCCCTGCACGAGCGGCTCGGACCCCGCCACTAGACATGCCAGCTCATCGGCGCGGTATTCTTTTTTGCGCGAAACAAAATTGATGACACGCAAAAAGAAAATGAAGTACCACTTCAGAATGAACGTCACCACCATGTTCATAAACTGAAGAGCGGCGATTCGGCCAAGCTGCCCGAGGGAACCAATGTTCCGAAACGCACGAATCATCGCGCTTTGCGTTTTGTAGACCCACGGGCCCATCTTCGTGTCGCCGCCGTAGTAATGCGCGAATTCATGCGCCAGCACTGCACGCATCTCCGAAATCGTAAGGCTGGAAAGCAAAGGAAGCCCAATCCCCATCACTCGTCTGCTGCCAATTCCCATAATCCCGCCGCGGTCCGCCACAAACGCGTTAACCTGCCCAACTAGATAAACCTCGCGGGGAATCGGCTCATTCAACGAAGTAGCAATCGCATTCAACTCCGCGAATAGCTTCGGATGTGCCGCAGGCTCCAGCAAAAGCCCCGGCGCATCAAACTTTTCCCGCCGGGGAACCAAAGACCACAGGATCGTCGCACCGACGACGATACCGCCCAGCACCAAAAGCCCAAGTTGAGCGGGAGGATGTTCCATGCTCGTGAAAGCCAGGAATGGCAGGTATACGCATGTCGCCGCCAGCAGCACGATCACAATATAAGAAACGGCCACCATCGTTATCGCGAGCAAAGCGAAGAGCGCCACGGACCGCCGCGGCGCGATCTTTTTTCGCATGCTGGCGTAATACGTCGGCACACTCAGTCCGAATCTTTTTTCGATGTTTTGTCCGTCGCCGTTGCGGGGAAAACGTTGTGCTGCGGCGGCGGCATCGGCGCATCGCCCATGCGGTCCTTCCAAAGAACCTTATTCAGCAGCGCTGTATCCACCGCGTCGGCGTGGCTGAAATCCAGCTTTTTCCCTTCTTTCCATTCCGCCTCATTCATCTGATAGATCAATCCATTGTCGCGGTTGCGAAAATCCGCTGAAAAGGCGGGCTGCTGCCCGGGACCGCTGAAGAGCGGCGCCATTACTGCCGCGCGTGAATCGTTCGCGTTCATTGGCGGCACTCCTAGCAGCGATTCAATCGTGCGCACCACGTTGATCGTCGTGTAGAAGGAATGGTCGACGAACGGCTTCGTTTCATCTCCTCCGCCCGATGCCATTGGCGCGTACTTGCTGATCACCAACGCCAAACTTCGATGAGAGTCCACGTGATCCGGACCGTCCTGTGCGTCGTCCTCCAAAATCAAAAAAGCCGTATCGTCCCAATACGCGCTGTGCGAAACCGCTTCCACAACTCGCCCAATGGCCAAATCATTGTCCGCGACGGAAGCCGCCGGCCGCGGTTTCTCTTTCGAGAGGCCCGCCGTGTGATCGTTCGGAAGCCGCAAGAGGATAAATTGGGGCATCGTGTCCTTGCCTGCGTTCCGCGAATTCACAAATCCATTGAACTCATTCAAAAATTCATCCGCGCGCAACTGATCCGGATACGCCACTTCAAAATCCGGAAACGAGGGATCGAAGTGCCCGCGCAATTCCTCTTCGCTCGCCACATTCTTCGCCAGCACGGGAATCGCCCACGGATAGGGGCTCGGCCCTCCTTTCGGCTCTCCCACATTTTTCTCAAGCGCCTCGCCTTTTTTGATCACCGCTCGCGCGCAATTCCTGCCTTCCGCCTTCGGCGGCCCGCTTGCCGCTTCTCCCTCATCGTTTTTTTGGTTGCACCACCGGCTTACGATGAACTCGCCATAGTGCCGGTAAGAAACGCCGTGGCTGGCGAAGTTCTTCCAGAGATAGCCTCCGGTCGGCTCTCCAGCATCAGGAACCTCATCTTCGACGGAAATCCCGTTCAGCAGAGTGCCTTCGGAATCGTAAGTATGCTCTTTGCCGCGATACCCGATCGGCCAGGTCTTCGCAATGTAGTCCGAAATCGACCCGGAATTCGACCAGATATGCCCATCTCCAGAAACATCCCCGCTGTCGTAGAAATTATCTAGAATCCCGAATTGCCGCGCGAGTTTGTGCTGGTTGGGTGTTATCTCTTCGCCGTACATCGTCAAAGACGAATCGCCATTCGCCCCTGCCAGGTCGCCAAACACCTGATCGTACGTCCGGTTTTCCTTAATGATGTAAATCACATGATGGATTTTGTTTTCACCGCTGGCAAATGGCACGCGATCGCCGTTGCCCCGCAGAGCATTTGTCGCCACAACTTCGTTTGTGTACGTCGTCAGATTTGCCGTCACATCCGCAAGCGGAATGCGCGCCAGCGAACCATGAATCATCGCGGGGCCGTACGGATACTCGTTTCGCCCGTCCCTTCTCTTGCCGATGGGCTTCGGATTAGGTCCGGACCCTTTTCCCTTCGCGCTCGCAATCAGCAAATCCTTCCCGATTGCGGCAACAACCGTGGGGTACCACTCGGTAGGAATGAATCCGGCGGCTTCGGCCGCTCCGCTGCCCCTCTCTTTCGTAAGATCAAACACTGCCACCGAATCCGAAATTGCATTTGCAGAGAAAAGCGTCTTTTCGTCCGCCGAGAGAGCCAGATATTCCGGGTCGCTGCCGCCATATTTTTGTCCCGGAAGTTTCGTGGAAAGGTAAGACACGATTTGCCCCGAGGTTGTATCAAGCACGGCGATCTCGTCGCGGTTGGTCAACGCCACATAAAGCCGCGAGTTGTCTCTATTCAATAGCAGCGCTGTGGGATGCGACCCTCCTGCCAAGGGCAATTCCGGCTTGCGCAGGGGAATGTTACGCATCACGCGCCCATTCACCAGGTCCAGCTCCGCGACCGAGGAAGCATTCCACAGCGAAACGAATCCGCGCTTCCCGTCTTTCGTCATTACCGTTGTATAAGGCAGCGATGCTGGAATTTGCCGGAACGTGGAGAGATCAAAACGAAAAACAATTCTGCCGTTCGCCGTATTCACCAGAACAGCCTCATCGGAATTGTTATTCGCCACCAGCAAACGCTCTTCACCCCCGCTATTGGCGACGCTCAGTCCCGCCGGGTAGGTCACGTCCTCTAAGTCAGCGCGTCGTTTTTTCCCCGCGGGGATTTTGGCGCGCGGCGCCAAAGGTAGAAAACGCTCAGGCGCGATTCGCCCGTCCTCAAAGCTATAGACCGCGATCCCGTTCCCTGTATTTCCCTTCTGCTTCCCAAGCGGATCGGTCAGCGAGGCCATGCTTGCAAACAGGTGTTTGCCGTCCAGGCTGAACGCCAACCCCAGAAAATACGTTTGCTTGGCTCGACGGCCCAGACGGTCATCCGGGAAGTCCGCCAGCGCATCCGTTTCGAGATTGAGCACCGAGAGAGACTGCTTCTCTCCCGAAGTGTAGGCGCCAAACCCGCTGTGAAGCAGCACCGCGAACCGTCCATCGGGAGAGATCGCTATCGCCGTCGGCAAATTGTTTATTGCGCGCGGCGCGCCAGGAACATCTCCAAGCAATTTGCCGTTTGGCAGTTGCACCGTCTGTTCAGCTTGCTCGAGAAGGATCGACGGTGCCAGAGCGGAAACACAAAGGATGCAAATAAACAAAGAAGCGAACCTGCTGATGCCATAAACGCGAGTGTCCATCGCGCGAGTATAACGTTTTCGTATAAAAAAATGGTAAACGCGCATGTTGTAGTGGCGCACCATCGCGCCCCCGCTCATTTCCGCCCTTCGAAACACAAGCCCCTGTGTTTGCCACACTCAGAGAAAACACCCGGGGCGTGGGTATGCGGCTTCAGCCTTGGTGCCTCGCTCCTCCGCCCGTGCCCTTCCTTCTTTTTCCACAGCAAGTAAACATCCGACCCCAGCAACATCCGCAACTCTATTCCCTTCAACGGTTTAGTTTGCGATTCGCTCGGCTCCGGGGAAACGCCCTCCTCACCCACCAACCAATACTCACGCCGGCTTATTCTGGAAACAATGCCCCGCTCTGACCGTCAAACAAGCCAGCGAGCTAGTGTGCCCGGGAGGTGCCTAGATGGCCGGAACTCTTAGCCAGGATTTGCGCAGCGGCGTGCGCATGTTGAAGAAAAGCCCGGGGTTCACCTTCGTAGCGATTCTCTCGCTAGCCCTTGGTATCGGCGCCAACACCGCCATCTTCACGATTATTAATGCCGTTTTCCTACACCCGCTCCCGGTCCAGGAGCCCGCCCAGCTCGCGGAAATGTTCACCCGGGACACGCGGACGATCGACGCCAGCGCCAACTTCCAGCTCACCCCAACTTCGCTTCCCAACTACGAGGACTACCGCGACCAAAACACCGTATTCACCGGCTTGGCGGCTACAACGTTCATACTGCCTCTCAATTGGGGCGGCCAGGCCGAACCACAGCAGCTTCAGGCCTCTATGGTCAGCCCGAATTTCTTCGACGTCCTCGGCGTGAAGCCCTTTCGCGGCCGCTTCTTTTACCCCGACGAAGGCAAAAAGATAGGCGCCGATGCGATTGTTGTCCTTAGCTACGCGCTCTGGGCGCGCCGTTTTGGCTCCGACCCCAGCGTTGTCGGCCAGACCATAACGCTGAACGCCACGTCTTACACCATCATCGGCGTCACACCCCCTAATTTCAAAGGCATCGTCTCCCTCGCTCCCCCGGACGTCCTCTGGATTCCCCTCAGCATGCGCGACTACGTGCTTTCCGGTCAGCTCAAAGAGCTGGAAAATCACCGCCGCATGCGCTGGATCTCGATCGTAGGCCGCTTGAAACCCGACGTCAGCGTCGACCAAGCCCGTGCCTCCCTTAAAACCATCGCCTCTGCACTTGAAAAGGAATATCCCCGCGACAACCCCGGTCGCACCTGCGAGCTCTACCCGCTTAACCAGTCTGCTTTGGGCATTAACCAGCGTGGCCAGTTCTCCCTCGCCGGCGGTGTCCTCATGGCAGTGGTCGGTCTAGTGCTGCTCATCGCCTGCGTGAATCTCGCCAATCTTCTCCTCGCGCAAGCCGCCAAGCGTGAAAAGGAGTTGACTCTTCGCGCCGCTCTCGGTGCTGGCCGATTCCGCTTGGTCCGCCAGCTCCTCACCGAAAGCACACTTCTTTCTCTTTTCGGCGGCCTAGCCGGTCTGCTTATAGCTCTCTGGGGCCGGAAACTCTTGTGGTCGTTCCGCCCCCCGTTCCTCGACGATGGCTCCATCGATCTTTCCTTCGATTCGCGCGTTCTCTTTTTTACGCTCGCTATCTCTCTTCTGACTGGCTTGGTCTTCGGCATCATCCCCGCGCTCAAGGCTTCCAACACCGATCTCAACGAGGTTTTGAAAGCAGGCGGGCGCGGCGGAACGATGGGCTGGGCGCACAATCGTATGCGCAGCCTCCTGGTGGTATCGGAGGTCGCGCTGGCTCTGGTCGCCCTCATCGGCGCCGGCCTCTTTCTCCGCAGCATGCAGAAAGCCCAGGAAATCAATCCCGGCTTCGAGGGGAAAAATCTCTTCCAATACAATTTCGATCTCAGCGGTCTCCGCTACACTCCCGATCACGGCCAGCAATTCTTCCGTGATGCCCTCGAGCACGCCAAATCCGTTCCTGGCGTCGCGGATGCCGCCATATCCTCCAACGGTGTGATTGGCGGCGGACTTGCCGGAACCATCTTTCGCGATGGCGAACAAGCCGATCCCAACAATCGCGGCACCCTCGTCAGTTTTGATGACGTCATGCCCGGTTACTTCTCCGCTCTCCGCATTCCCACTTTAAGTGGCCACGATTTTACCGACTTCGACCGCGAGAACACCAAGAACGTTGTAATCATCAATAAGGCCATGGCCGATCTTGTCTGGCCCGGCCAGGATCCCCTCGGCAAACGCTTCACCATCGTCGTCGACCCCAATCAATACGAAGTTGTCGGCGTGGTCGGCACGACGCTCGTCGGTCAGGTTGGCGAGGATCCCCAGCCCGTTGCCTATTTCGCGATGCGCCAGCAATACTCGCCCTTTGCCAGCATCATCGTTCGCACCACCGGCGATCCCGAAGCGGTAATGGGCGCGGTCCGTGCTCAGGTGAATGAACTCGATCGCAATCTCGCTCTGACCAACGGTCAGACAGTAGGCCAGCTCCTTGCGCAGGGCCTTTGGGCCGCGCGCATGGGCGCCGCACTTCTCGGCCTTTTCGGCGTGCTCGCTCTCATCCTTGCATCCATCGGAATCTACGGAGTTTTGTCCTACTCCGTCACGCAACGCACCAGCGAAATCGGTATCCGCATGGCCCTTGGCGCGCAAGCACCGCAAGTTCTAAAGCTGGTCTTGCGGCAAGGCATGCTTCTCGCCGGAGTCGGCGTCCTCGTTGGCGTAGCGATCGCGCTGCCGATCACTCGCTTCGCTTCCTCTCTGCTCTACGGCGTCAGCGCCTGGGATCCCGTCACCTATATCTCCATCACGCTTCTTCTGATGGCTGTCGCGTTCCTGGCGTGCTACGTTCCCGCGCGCCGCGCTACACGGATCGATCCCCTGGTCGCCCTGCGCTTCGAGTAGCGGCCATGTCCCAAAAACGCGACGCTCCCGCGACTAAACGCTAGAGTCCTGCGAAAACAGGCTGCCGCGACCACGAGTATCCCCTGTGGATTTCTGGACGCAGAGACACGGCGCCCTGACACGTCCCAACCTTGGCTGACCGGCAGGCTCTCGTTAAAACGCTTATTTTCTTTGGTTTGCAGACGAACACGGCCGTGTCTTCCTCGGCAGTGCGCATGCACTCCTCTCTTCGGAATATGCATCACGAGCAAACGCAACGAGGGCTGCAGCCATGTCAGCCAAAAAACCCACCCGAAGTCTCCACCGTCCTTCCCCCGCAAGACTTTTTTCTCGACGCGCGCTCGCAGCACTTGCTCTCTCGGCGCTTGCGCTATCTTCATGGACTGCCGATCGCCTCTGGCCCCGCCAGATGCACGTCTCGGCACACCATCGACATATTGCTCCGAAGGTCCAGGGCCGAAACATTGTGCTTCCGTTCTCGAACGAAGTGGCTTCGGCCGAAATCGCTTCGTTCGACGACCAACTCGAGGCTTTTCTCAGATACGAATACCTTCGCGGTCGCGATCCGGACGACGCTGCAAAAATCTTTCTGACCGCCGGCCACAGCGGCAAACGCGCGAATTACAAGATTTTTCTGCTCGTCGAAAACGACCAGCTCGCCGCGGTCCAGCGCCTTAACCGGATGGAATCGCACGGGCTCATCACACACTACGAACTCGTGGCCTGGACGGGGCAGGATCTCGCTTTCGCGCAACAGCAAAGCCGCATGTTTGAGAACGCCTACAATCTTCCGACAGAGCAAAAACTAGAGACGCTTCCGTCCTTCCAGCTTTTGCCCGCGCTCGCAGACTTTCTCGTTTTCAAATCGCAAACGGATTGGCGCGTTGTCGGCCAAAGTTCGCGCGCGCCTCAGCCGCTCACGCATCATCAGGCGCTGCGGCTCGCTTCGGACATACTCGACGTTGCGCATTTTTATAATCTGCCGCTGGACTATTTTCTTGGAGTCGGCGCGATGGAAAACAACTACATGGACGTGAACGGTGATCTCACGCACGCGGTTTGGAAAAAGCGCGCGGAACGCGGCGACATCGTTCTCGAACACGACCGCAAGCGCGTTCTCGTGAGCGACTACTCGATCGGGACGTGGCAAATTTCGCGCGAAACACTGCGCGCCGCTCACCAGCTTTATTTGAAGGACAAGCGTCACTACGACGAGCTGCCGCCGCGGCTTCGTCCCTCGCGCGATCTGGATGTGAATTCGGTGAACAGCGAAGTGCTTACTACTTACGCGGGACTCGTTCTCAGGGACCTGCTGGACCGCTTCGGCGGAGACGTGGATCAAGCCATCGGCGCGTACAATGGCGGCGCTCGCAATCCCAATCCGGCCTACGCTGCCGGTGTGAAAAACGTCGCGCTTTATGCGCGCCGCGTGCTCGAACATGCGCCTCTGCCTGCCGCAAAACCTCCCGCGGCCGCCCTGCCGAGCGGAACCGTATTGTAGGAGCTCCTACTTGTTCCACCCGGGTACGGTCCTTCGGGGCTCAAGGTAAACGTGCCGTGCCTCTCTCGGCGCGCCTGCCCGGATGGGCAGGTTCTTGAATCGTGCGAGCCTGTACGTTTTCGATGTTGCCTCGATTTGAATCGCACGTCTAAAGTAGTGGCTGCCCGACAGTATCTTACGCAAAATGAAATCAGCCTTGGGAGTCTCCGCAAGCAAGCCAAAACCCTCGCCTCTCGAGGGGGCCGGCCATTTCCGTATTCTGCCAGTCGAATTCAATCCGCAGCAGATTTCGCGCCGCGAGTGGTGGCTTTGGCTTTCCGCTTTATTCGTCACTGCGCTATCGGCGATCGCCTTCCTGCTCACTTCGATTCATTCCTTCTTTAGTCATGCGGATTATTTTTACGAAATCAGGTCCGATCAAGCTCGCTGGGCCACGCTATGTTTGATTCTGATTTTCAACGGTTGGCTCGTCTATCGGCAGTGGTCGTTCCGCCGGTTGCGAAAACTGGCCGCGGGACTGGCCCTTGATTCCCAAGCGCTTCCGCAGCCACTCTCGGAAGCAGCGGGGCTGGACCCCGTTACGGGCTTGTACACGCGCTCGTCTCTCGAGCAGCATCTCGGAAAAGAAGTGGCGCGCGCGCGGCGTCAAAATTCTGCCCTAAGCCTCGCCACTCTGCACGTGGATGAGTTCGCGCATCTCAGCTCGCGCTACGGCAAGTCCGCCGTGGACACGGCGCTCAAGGAGCTGGCTCGCCGCTTGAAAAAAGCCAGCCGCGGTTCGGACATTGCCGCGCGGCTAGGTGACGACGATTTTCTACTCTTGCTGCCCGAATGCGGCGTGAACGAGGTCAAACAGGTTTTGAACCGCCTCGGCGCTATTGAAGTGAGCGCCTCGGGCGAAAGAATTCCTCTCAACTTCACCACTGGGTGGGTCGATTATCAGCCCGGCGATTTGCCCGCTGATTTGCTCAAGCGGGCGGCTGAACTTCTTCATCTTTATGACACCGCCGCTCACGACAGCTTTTCCACAACTCTTGCACCTCACTAGTTTCGCCTCTCGCGAATAGTTTCGAAGTTTATTGCGCCTGGCAGAAGGGGCCGGAAGAGCCAGGCCCCTACAAATTCTTCGTTAACACCTTCGGCGTTCCGCGCGTCATGCTCCTCAGTTACACCAATTTGCGAGGTCCGGCATGAAATCGCGTGTCACAAAAACTGGAGGCTGCTTACTGCTCTCACTGATGCTCGTACCTTTGCTTTGTTTCTCGGTGGTTGGCGCCCCCTGGCCTTCTGGAACCGGCACCGTGGCGGAAATCGCGGCGATGCAGATTGCTCGCGCCAGCCACACTTCCACGCTATTGCCGAATGGCAAGGTGCTCATCGCAGGCGGATTTGCGGGGAGCGGCACCGAGTACAACCCCTACCGCACCGCTGAGCTCTACGATCCAGGCTCCGGGACGTTTCATTCCGCTGCCGAGATGACGATTGGGCGTTCAGGCCACACCGCTACGCTTTTGAAAAACGGCAAAGTGCTTATCGTGGGCGGCTGGACTGGCCGCTACGATCTTCGCGGCTCCGCGGAAATTTACGATCCTGCCGCCAATACATTCACGCCGACAGGAAACCTGGTCATCGAGCGCGCGGGAAATACGGCGACGCTTCTCGCGGACGGGCGCGTGCTGGTCGCGGGCGGCGAGGATCGCCAGGAAAATGCTATCGCGAACGCGGAAATCTATGATTCCGCAACAGGAAAATTCACCGCGACTGGCGGCATGGCCGATCCTCGCGGAGCGCACACGGCTACGGCTCTCAAGGATGGGCGAGTCTTGATCGTAGGCGGCGGCTCGGGGCATTACCCTTCGCAAAATGTCTATCGCACCGCGGAGCTTTACGATCCAGCAACGGGAAAATTCAGTTCTGCAGGCCAGATGAGTGTGGGCCGCCACAAGCACGCCGCCATTCTTCTTCGCAGCGGAAAAGTTCTCATCGTGGGCGGATCGGACAACCGCGACTGGCGCGGCGAATACGCAAGCGCCGAAATCTACGATCCTGCTTCAAGAACATTCATTGTCACTGGAGCGATGAATACTTCTCGCTTCAAACTGCCAGCCGCTGTAGCCCTGCTCCCCAACGGCAGGGTCCTTGTTGCTGGCGGTGGCCCGTTCGCCGAGGTGTATGACGAAACTACCGGAACGTTCACAAAGGTTTCGGGCTCGCTGGGAGCGGCGCGTTTCTTCGCCTCTACAACTCTTCTCTCTGGTGGCAGAGCCCTGATTACCGGGGGTTATGCCGAAAACAGCGGCAGCCTGCCAGCGACGCCTGCCGCCTGGCTCTACCAGCCCTAAGTAAGGCCGCCCTTTTCCAGATGCGCTTCTCCTGATGATAGCAAGCCGGATTACCTGGTGTTTCTCTAGGAAATCGCTCGTGCCGGAGGCGTGGACATGGGTGAGAGAACGGTCAGCTACCTTGACCGGGCCGGCCAGGCCTACGTGGAAAAAAGTTCCTCAGTTCTAACGGCTACCCCTGACGCCCCTACCGCAACTCGAGTCATTGAGAATTTTCTTCGCCGAATTGCCACTTCCCTCTAGAATCCTCTGGGCGTGAAAGGCGACTGCACGTCGCGGCAAGCGATTTATTGGGAGCGGCCATGAAAACGGAGCAAACGGGGAAGTCTCCGAAAGTTCTTGTGATTGACGTTGGCGGGACGAACGTCAAGCTTCTGGCGACAGGGCAAAAAGAGCCCCGAAAATACCCGTCGGGCCCGACCATGACGCCGCGCAAGATGGTGAGCCTGGTAAAGAAGGCCGTTTCGGATTGGGAGTTCGACTGCATTTCACTGGGATATCCGGGACCGATCATCAATGGGCATCCGCTGCGCGAGCCGCACAACCTGGGGCCTGGGTGGGTCGGATTCAACTTTCAAAAAGCGTTTGGCTGCCCGGTAAAGATTCTGAACGATGCCGCCATGCAGGCGGTGGGGAGTTACAAAGGCGGACGGATGCTGTTTCTTGGGTTGGGTACGGGCCTGGGATCGGCGATGATCGTCGACGGAATACTGCAGCCGATGGAGCTGGCCCACCTGATATATAAAAACGGCAAAAGCTACGAGGACTATCTGGGTTTGCGCGGCCTCGAACGATGTGGAAAGAAAAAATGGCGCCGCTGTGTGACAAAAATTACAAGAGAGCTCAAGGTTGCGCTGGAGGCGGATTATGTGGTGCTGGGCGGAGGAAACAGCAAGAAATTGAAAGAGCTGCCGCCGGGGGCGCGGCTGGGCAGCAATGAAAATGCGTTTCTGGGCGGGTTTCGCATGTGGCAGAAAAATCAGGTAGCGAATCCTTTTTGAATTGGCGCGTTCCGTCTGTCGGTAGAAAAACGACAGGCGGACCCTGCAACTTCCAATCTTCCCCATCCGCTTGTATATTGCACGCGAACATCGAGGAGGTCTTCGTCATGGAACTGTGGACACGACGTAAGTTTTTTCTGGCGTCACTTGCGAGCAGTCTTGCCGCGGGAGCCGGCAAAGTTTTTGGAACTTCGCTGCCGGCGGATGCAGGTGTGCGTTCGTCGTCGATACCAATCGGGCCTGCACAAGGCACGCGGCCGATCATTATTTCCAGCGCGAATGGACTTCATGCGCTCGACAAGGGAATGGACATCTTGAAGAAAGGTGGCGACACGCTGGACGCGGCCATCGCGGCGGTCACCGTGGTGGAGGACGATCCGAACGATGATTCGGTCGGCTATGGAGGCTTGCCGAACGAAGAAGGCGAAGTGGAGCTGGACGCCAGCGTGATGCATGGGCCTACGCACCGCGCTGGATCGGTCGCGGGAGTGCGGCGCATCAAGAACGTCGCGCGTCTGGCGCAGACGGTGATGGAAAAGACGAATCACGTGATGATGGTCGGCGAAGGGGCGCACGGCTTTGCCGTCGACGAAGGCTTCGAGGACATGAGCCTGCTCACCGAGCATTCGCGCAAGATTTGGCTGGCGTGGAAGGCGGCGTCTTCGGTGAATTGGCGGCCGGGGATTGATAGCCCGGAATGGAAAGAACACGTTGCGGCGATTTTCGATGGCGACAAGGAGAAGATCGCTTATGCCGAGCGCGTGATTGCCCATCCACCTACGGGAACGATTCCTTGCATGGCCCTGAATGAAAAGGGAGATATCTCTGCCACAACCACGACCTCCGGGCTGGCCTGGAAAATTCCAGGGCGAGTGGGAGATTCCCCGATCATTGGCGCGGGATGCTTCGTTGACAATGAGGTTGGCGCGGCGGGGTCGACCGGCAAGGGCGAGGAAAACATCAAGATCTGCGGCGGGCATACCATTATCGAAATGATGAGGCGCGGAAAGTCGCCCGAGGAGGCTTGTTTAGAAGCGCTCGCGCGCATCGCGCGGAACTACAACAACGACAAGAAAAAACTGGCGACGTTTCACATTTTCTTTTATGCGCTGAATAAGGATGGCGTGCACGGCGCGGCCTCGCTCTGGCGCAATCATTACGAGGAGCCACAGCACTCGGTTTACGCGGTACACGATGGAACGCAGGCACGGTTGGCGGAGTGCAAACCGTTCTTCGATGAAATCAATGCGCACGGATGATGCCCGCGGATAAAATAGATTCATGGACCAAGCGAATATTCTGATCATCGGCGGAGGCGTCGTGGGCTGCGCCATCGCGCGCGCCGTTTCCGCGCGCTGGCAGGATGTTTTTCTTGTCGAGCAGAATCCCAAGCTGGGCATGGCCACGAGTTCGCGCAACAGCGGCGTCGTGCATTCCGGCATCTACTATCCGAAGAACTCGCTGAAGGCGCGGCACTGTGTCGAAGGCAACCGCCTGACATATGAATTTTCTAAGAAACATAATGTGCCGTTCCGGCACACGGGGAAGCTGGTAGTCGCGGCGGACGCGCACGAGGAGCCGGCGCTGGAGGCGTTGAAGAAAAAGGGCGAAGACAATGGTGTCGAGGGACTGCGGCTGATCGGGCCGGAGGAGATTCGCCGGAGGGAGCCGCATATTCGCGGATCGGCGGCAATGGTGGTGCCTTCTACGGGGATTGTTTCGGCTGAGGAGCTTGTCCACGCGTATGCGCGCATTGCCGCAGGGCAAGGCGCGGAGATTGTTACGCATGCGCGGGTGATTTCTTTGGAGCCGGTGGCAGGGGCGGTTCGCGTGCGCATTTTGATTGGCGATGAAGAAGGGACGCAGGACGAAACGATTGAGGCGCGGTGCGTGATTAACGCTGCTGGGCTTTATGCCGATGAAGTAGCGGCGCTGATGGGGAACAATTCCTGGAAGATTTATCCGGTGCGCGGGGAGTATTGCGAGGTGCGCGGGACGCGGGCTTCGTTGATCAACGATTTGGTTTATCCGTTGCCACACAGCGATGGGTTGAGTTTGGGAGTGCATTTTACCAAGACATTGTGGGGAACGTTTCTGTTGGGGCCGACAGCGACGTACGTGGACGGAAAAGAAAACTACGAGAAGAACCGGTTGCCGATTGCGGATTTTGCGGAAAGTGCGAAGACGCTTTTGCCGGAGATTGAGGAAAGCGACCTGCATCTGGGTTATTCGGGGTTGCGTCCCAAGCTGGTGCCGCCAACGGGCCACGGGATTGCGGATTTTGTGATTACGCGGGATGCGGCGGTGCCGCAGGCGATTCAGCTTGTGGGGATTGAGTCGCCGGGGTTGACGGCCGCGCCGGCGATTGCGGGGTATGTGGCGGAGTTGGTGGGGGAGATTTTGGGATAAGACCGGAAAAAACATTTACACAGAGATCGCAAAGGACACAGTGGGCACAGAGAAGAATGACAGGCATTTGGGCATGGCGTGTTCTGTGGATACGAAATAATTCATCAGGACAAATTACCCGACAATAATGCGGAGGAATTTCTTTTTTCCGGCACGGAGGAGAAATTCTATCGGGTTGTTCAGCTCTATGTCCTTGCGTACATCCTGTACTCGGACACCATCGATTTCTACGCCGCCTTGCTCAACCAGCCGTATGGCTTCGTTCTTTGATGCTACTAGTTTCAGCTCGGCCAGAAGCGCGACGAGCTTTTTCGCGGGGCCACGAGGGATGCGTTGAACTTCGGCCTCTGCGGGGGTTTGGCGGTCGCGGAAGACGCGTTGGAAATTTTCGGCCGCTTTGCGGGCGGCTTCTTGGCCGTGGAATCCGGCGATGACTTCTTGGGCGAGGCGCATCTTTACGTCCATCGGGTGGGCTGCGCCGGTCGCGACTTCCTTTTTCAGCGCGGCAATCTCGCTCGGAGTGCGGTCGGTCACCAAATCGTAGTACGTCCACATTAAATCGTCGGGGATGGACATCAGCTTGCCGAAGATTTCGGCGGGGGGCTCGGTGATGCCGATGTAGTTGCCAAGGCTTTTGGACATTTTGCGCTGGCCGTCGAGGCCGACAAGGATGGGCATGGTGAGGGCGACTTCGCCGGCAAGGCCATAGGCGCGCTGGATGTCGCGGTGCACCAGAATATTGAACTTCTGCTCGGTCGCGCCGAGCTCGACGTCGGATTTAAGGGCGACGGCGTCGTAGGCGGTCAGGAGCGGGTAGAGGAGTTCGTGGACGGAGATGGGCTGGTGATTTTCGAGCCGGGAGCGGAAATCTTCACGCTCGAGCATGCGAGCGAGGCTATAGTGGCCGCAGATGCGGACGATGTCGTAGCTGGAGAGCTTGTCGAGCCACTCGCTGTTGTAGCGGACTTCGGTCTTTTGCGGGTCGAGGAGTTTGAAGACCTGCGCGAGATAGGTTTCGGCGTTGGCGTTGACCTCTTCGCGGGAGAGCGGCGGCCGCGTTTCGGAGCGGCCGGTGGGGTCGCCGATCATGGCGGAAAAATCGCCGATGAGGAAGATGGCGGTGTGGCCGAGATCCTGAAAGTGTTTTAGTTTGCGGAGAACGACGGTGTGACCGAGATGGATGTCGGGAGCAGTGGGGTCGACGCCGAGATAGACGCGGAGCGGCGTGCCGGTTTTGAAAGAGTGTTCGAGTTTCGCCTTCAGCTCCGCCTCGGGAATGATTTCGGCGACGCCTTTTTTCAGATAGGCGAGCTGCTCTTCGACCGGTTTGAACTTGGTTTCGGACATTTTCTAAGTTGTTCGAATGACGCGACGGCCTTCGATTTTGTAGCGGTCTTCGAGGACGATTCGAACGGCTTCGGAATAGATTCTGTGCTCTTCCTGCAAAATGCGTGCTGACAAAGTGTCCTCAGTATCGTTGTCGTTCACCGGCAAAACCGCTTGAAGAACGATCGGGCCCGCGTCGAGATTCTCGTCCACAAAATGAACGGTGCAGCCGGCGAATTTGACGCCGTATTCGAGCGCTTGCCGCTGCGACTCCAAACCGGGAAAGGATGGCAGCAGCGATGGATGAATATTCAAGATGCGATTGGGGAACGCGGCCACAAAATGCGGCGACAGTAGGCGCATGTAGCCGGCGAGGCAGACGAGATCGACTTTGTGCTCGTCGAGGACTGCGACGACCTGGCGGTCATACGTTTCCCGTTCCAATCCTTTTGAAGCAATCACACGCGTGGGAATGCCGCGCGCTTTTGCCCGGTCAATGCCGGGGGCGCCGTCGCGGTTGCTGATGACCATGGCCATTTCCGCGTTTGGAATTCGGCCGGAGGCGATGCTCTCCGCAAGCGCTTCGAAATTCGAACCGCGGCCGCTCAACAGCACGCCTATGCGCTTCTTCATAAACAAAAAACGTTAACACAACCGCGGGCATCGGCAAAACTTGGCTGTACCTCTCGTATGTCGCGGGCGCGTCCCAGTCGAATAGGCAATGGCATCGCAAAGTTTCGGCTGTCGCGTTAGAATGCCGATTCGCTGAACGTAAATTCATCTCGAAAGCGTACACCATGACCAATCGCACTAACCTGCTTCGCCGTCATTTTCTCAACGCCGTGACTATGTTTCTTCTGATGCTCGGCCTCTCGGCAGGTGCCTCCCATGCGCAGCAGAGCGCACCGGCGAAGGCGCAGAGCGTTTCGCACGATCCGGCGGAGCCGTCGCAAAACAGCCCACATCCGAAGATTTTGCCGCGGCCAGCTGGCGCGATTGCGCGCGCGAGCATAAACGAAAAAACGATGCGCGAAATTATTCATGAGCAGGTCAGTTGCGGAACGCGGCTGACGCTTTCTTCGTGGACCGATCCTAAGCGGGGGATCGGATGTGGGCGCGACTTTATTACCACGCGGTTCGACGAAATCGCGAAGGCTTCCGGCGGGAAACTGGAAATTGTGGTGGACAAATTTGAGTCAAAATCGGAGCGGACGGGGCCGAATCCGGTGCACCTCGAAAATGTCTATGGGATTTTGAAGGGTTCAGATCCAAATCTTGCTAAGAATGTTTTTATTGTCGTGGGCGACTTTGACTCGCGGCCTTCAAACGTGATGGATCCTGAAGCGGATGCGCCAGGGGCCGACGACGATTCTTCCGGTGTAGCGGTCGTTCTGGAGTCGGCTCGTCTATTGAGCAAGGCGGCCGCGGCTGGCCATGGCGGCCGGGCGACAGTTTTGTTTGGCGCACTATCCGGCGAAGAGCAGGGGCTTTTGGGCGCGTACCGGTTGCTGGAATGGACTAAGGAGCAGGGGTATACGGTGGGCGCGATGATGGACAACGACATTGTCGGCGCGGACCCGGCGCCGGGCGGGCCGCATCGCGTGCGCGTCTTTTCTGAAAATGGCGCGATCGAGGATTGCGATGGGCCGCAGCGCGAACTGGCGCGCGCGATCGAGGAGATCAACGGACGGTCGGCGATACGAATGATTTTTCGTCTGGACCGCTATGGACGCGGCGGCGACCACTACCCATTTTCGAAGGCGGGGCTGCCGGCGGTGCGCTTCACGGAGCCGCTTGAAAATTACAATCACCAGCATCAGACGCCACGGATAGAGAACGGCATCGAATACGGCGACTACGAAAAGTTTCTAAATTTTGCGTTCATGGGAAATGTGGCGCGTGATAATGCCGAAGTGTTGCGGCAACTGGCGCTGGCTCCGGCGCCGCCAGCGACAGTCAGGCTGACCGGAGCGGTCACGCCTGATGCGAAAGTGTCTTGGGCAGCGGACGAGGATGCGGAGCGGGCGGGGTTCGAGATTTTGTCGAGGGAGACGACCGAGGCTCGGTGGAGCGTTTTTGATTTCGCGGAAAAGCCAGGGCAAACGATCTTGAAAGACGTCTCGACCGACAATCACTACTTTGCGGTTCGCTCCATTGGAAAAAACGGCGCACGGTCGATCGCGGTGATTGCCGAAGCAGAACGCCGCGCGCCGCCGACTCCGAAGCAGTGAGCCAGATAACGGTGGATGAAACCAGATGGGGATGACATTTTGGCGAGGTGGGGCGCGGCCCTTCGAAGCTCAGGATAAACATTCTGCGCCCCTACAACTTGGCGATGGTGGGTTTGTAGATTAGGCCGATGACGATGCCGACGACTAGCCATTCGAGGAAATAGGCTACGGATTGTTGGGCGGTGAGTTTGAGGCCGATATTGAGGTTGACGTAGTTGTGGATGACGAAGGAGCCGATGGCGAAAACGCCGATGAGCGCACCGAACGTTGCGCCTTCGGCCAGGCCGGAAGTGCCGCGGTAGAGTTGGGCGTAAATCACGGCAAGCGCGAGGATAGCAACGAACATGGCGACCATTCCGGCGGGCATGACGTTTTTTATGCCTTCCTGAGTGCGGTAGACGCCGGGGTATTTGAGGAATTCGCTTCGCAGCGACGGCACCAAGCCAAACGACAGGCCGCCGATGACGAAATAGGCGATGAAGCCGCCGAGGGCTGCCAGCGCCAAGCGTCCGTGGTTCATGTGTGTTTCTCCTGAATGCGGCGGCGTACCATTCTTAAAACGAGCGAGTTCATGCGGCTTGCGCCAAGAGCAACTGGTCGAGCTTGTCGAGCGATTCCAACGTGCCTTGCGAAACGATTTTGACGATGGTTTGATCCGGAAATCCTTCCTGGGTGAGGACTACTTTTGTTTGGCGGCCTTGCGCGATGAATTCGATGACGACGCGCGTGGTGGCGGGGCCCAGGTTCACGTGGTAGGCGATTTTTTCCGGCTCGACGATTTCGTCATAGACGCCGGTGATGGTGTGTTTGCCGGCGCCCTCGATATCCATTTTCTGCGTGAAGGAACCGCCAACGCGAAAGTCCACGGTGAATTCGACTTTGGTAGTTTCCTTGCAGCCGGACCAATGTTGCAAAAGTTCCGGGCGCTTCCAAGCCTCGAAGACGCGTTCGCGAGGGGCATCAAAAACGCGGGTGATTTGTATGCAGGTGCCGTCAATTTTCAGCTCGGATTTCATCGCAGCTTTTCCTTTCGCTTCTCGCTTTTGAGCAATTCGTCCAGCTGGTCAAACTTGGAATCCCAGAATGCGGCGCATTGAGCCATCCACTTTTGGGCTTCCTTGAGGCCGGCGGCGCGGGCGCGGATAAGGTGCAGGCGTCCCTTGCGGTGACGCTGGATGAGTTGGGCTTTTTCGAGAACGCGGAGGTGCTTGGAGAAACCCGGGGGAGAAATGCGGAAGGGCTTGGCTAGGGCTGTGACCGGGCTTTCACCGCGCTCGGAAAGGCGGACCAAAATCCGCCGGCGCGTGGGATCGGCCAGCGCCGCGAAGATTGCGGTAACCGTATTTTGTTTGTTAGCCACTGGGCTAACTATAATGTCGCTTGTTCGCGGATGTCAAGGAATAGTTAGCCGATGGGTTAAGTATGTCCAGGAGCGTAACAAAGCGTGAGCCTCTAAAGCAGGTCGTGGATGCCGCGCGCCCGCGACGGAGAGTAAAACGCCGATGATGTGCGTCAGTGTTTAGGCGGCGCGGTTGGCTGAGAGAAGGTGACGAAGTGGCCGCCTGGATCCTGGACGGCGAATTCGCGCATGCCGTAGAAGGCGGTGCGTTCGGGCATGACCTTTTGTACGTCTTTCATGGCGGCCAGGACGGCGTCCAGGTCGTCTACTTCCAAATATAGATAGGTGGGGCCTTTTCTGGCAGGGGCGGCCATGGCGGGCGGGGCGTCGTGTTCCACGCTGGCGTAGGTTTGGTACATCACTTCGACGCTGCCCTTTTGGAAAGCGACAAAGGCGAGCTTGCCGCCGTCGGGGACTTCGATGGTCTTGGTGAAGCCGAGTCGATCGATCCAAAAGGGCAGGACGGGCTCGATTTCGCCGACGAGCAGGACGGGGGTGATTTTCTTCACGTTCATGGGTTTTCTTCTCCTTGATTTGATTGGCTTGCCGAGTGACACCTAAAACCAGGAAGCCGTCGAAGCGGCAGTGATAAAAGCGCACAAGTCCAAATTCTCCTTGCAAAGGACACTAGTCTTATTTAGACTAGCTGAGGATAAGGAAGCTGTGGTTGCTTGTCAAGGAGGTTTTTATGCCAGCAAGAACGCGGGAACTAGGGGATTTGATCTCTATTGGACCGGCGATGCTGCGGGATTTCGAATTGCTGGGGATTCGCAGCGTGGCGCAACTGGCGAAACAGAATCCGAAGCGGATGTATGAAAAAATGGAGCGCATGACGGGTCAGCGGCAGGATCCGTGCGTATGGGATACGTTTTCGGCGGCGGTGGCGCAGGCCAGGAACCCGCGACTGGCGGCGGAGAAATGCCAGTGGTGGTGGTGGAGCAGGAAGAGGAAGAAACGAAGTAAGGACGTAAAGATATAAAGAGAAAAAGACGAGAAAGAGAAAAAGGATAACGCAGAGATCAGAGAGGAGCGCGGAGAGATTGAAGAGAACTGCTAGAGCGAAGAAGAAATTAGGACTGACTACGCCAGACTTGGTGCTTTTGAGCTTGCTGGCGGAGCGGCCGATGCACGGGTATCAGGCAAATGCGGAATTGGAGCGGCGCGAGATCCGGGACTGGGCAGGGATTTCGCGACCGCAGGTTTATTACTCGCTCGAAAAACTGGCGAAGGCGGGGATGATTCGTTCGTTGGAGACAGACGAGCCTGCTTCGGGGCCGGAGCGGAGCAGCTTTGAAACTTCGGGGAAGGGGCGGGCAGCGCTTGCCGATGCCCTCGAAAGCGAAGATTGGACGACGCAGCGCGACCGGCCCGCATTTCTGACATGGGTGGCGCTTTCTTGGCAGACGCGGCCGGGCGTGTTTCAAGAGCAGCTCCGGCGGCGGCAGAAATTCCTGGACAAGGAATTGGCGCGAGAAAAGGAAACGCTGCGCTCGGTTTTGGAGGAAGTGGGGCATCCCTACCATGAAGCGGTGTGGATGGTGAGTTTGATGATCGAGCAATTTCGGACAGAGCTAGGCTGGCTGAAACGCGTTACGCGGGAGATGAAGAAGCGTGGACGGGCGAAACATCCGGAGTATGCGTCTTGAAAGCAGGAAAGAGCGAAGAATGCTTGCTCAGAGACACCAAGAGGGCAGAGGGTACGGAGGAGAGAAAGCTAGAGATTTAGGGAGCCGGAGTGAGCTACGCGCGGTTTGCCAGAGTCGACTCGCTCGATGCGGCCGATGCGGAAGAATTTCTCGCGGCGGCGTTTTAGGTCGGCTTCGACGGATTTTACATGGGCGGGGGGGACGATGAGGATCATGCCGACGCCCATATTGAAGGATTGCAGCAACTCGTTGGTTTCGATTTTTCCGAGCGCGGCAAGAAATTTGAAGATCGGCGGGACGGGCCAGGACGTGAGGTCGATTTGCGCTTTTACGCCGGCGGGGAGGACGCGAGGCAAGTTGCCGGGAATGCCGCCGCCGGTGATGTGCGCCAGACCGGAAACCCAGCCGCGCGCGATGATATTTTTGAGGGCGGGAGCGTAACACTGGTGAGGCTTTAGAAGCTCCGCGCCAATTTTGTTCCCTACCTCGGCGACATAAGTGTCCGGCTTTAGCTTGGCGATTTCAAAGACAAGCTTGCGGGCCAGCGAGTAGCCATTGGTGTGGAGGCCGGAGGACGGGAGGGCCAGAAGCGCGTCGCCGGGTTTGACGGATTTTCCGGTGAGGATCTTTTTGCGCTCGACCACGCCTACGATGAAACCCGCGAGATCGTATTCCCCGGGAGGATAAAAACCGGGCATTTCGGCGGTCTCGCCGCCAATAAGCGCGCATCCAACTTTGCGGCAGGAACGGCTCATGCCTTCAATGAGTTGCTCGATAGCCGCCGGATCGAGCTTTCCCATGGCAAGGTAATCGAGAAAGAAAAGCGGCATGGCGCCCTGGACGAGAATATCGTTGACGCAATGATTGACGAGGTCGCCGCCGACGGTCGAGTGCACGCCCATGGCTATGGCGATCTTCAGTTTGGTGCCGACTCCGTCGGCGCTCGAAACGAGGACCGGCTCTTTCCACTTTTTGTTGTCGAGCGCGAAGAGCGCGCCGAAACCACCGATACCGCCGAGAACTCCGCTGGTGAACGTGCGGTTGGCATGGTGCCGGATGCGCTGCTTCACTTCGTCGGCGACAGCGATGTTCACTCCGGCATCGGCATATTTCATCGAAGGCGATTCGCTTTCGTTTTTTATTGGGCACAGATTCGCGCCCATCGTGCTCACTGCGGAATGAACTGCAAACTGCCGCGGCGGGGCTCGCGGCGAAACCTTTTATAGCGCGCGCAAACATCTTATCTATTGCGCGTCTCAAACACCGGCTTCAAAACAGAACATCCGGATCAAAAGGTCCGGAACAAGCGCCTCCAGCGCACGGTGCTTGGATGGATGACGGCATTTGCGTAAGCCAAAAATCGTTCGCGAATCTGGCCCGGCTCCCAGGCTCCTTGCCCCACCTCGAGCGACATGTAAATCATCACCGGAGTGCCGATGATGTCATTTCGCGGAACGGGGCCCCAGAAGCGGCTGTCGTAGGAATTGCCGCGGTTATCACCCATCACAAAATAACACTTGTCTGGAACTGTGAAGGGGAGCTTCCAGTCGCCCGGCTCGCTGCGGCCCAGCGTGTAATTTTCGCTGAGCCTCTGCCCATTGATCCAAACGGCGCCGTCGTGAATGTCGACTGTGTCGCCGGGCAGGCCGATGACGCGCTTCACGTAGTCCGGCTGATCGGGCGCGAAGGGCGGCTTGAAAATGATGATCTGCTGGCGTTTGGGATTCCGCCATAGCGAGACGTGCCAGTTAGTGAAAGGAACGCCAGCGTCGTAGCCGATACGGCTCATGATGAGGTGGTCGCCGATGAGAAGCGTGTTTTCCATTGAGCCGGAAGGAATGACGCGCGCCTGACCGATGGTGCCGTTGATCAGGAGAAATGCGAGCCCCACCCAGAACCACGCGAGGATTTCGCGCTGCACGCGCTTTCCCATGGGGAGCTTGGGTTCTTCGGCTTTTTTGGATGGAGTTTTGACGGTTTCTTCGCCGGCATCTCCGCCGCTTGGTTTTTGTTTTAGGTCAGCCTTCACGTTCCACCGCCACTGGCTTTTCGATAGATGCGTCGTCTGGAGCGCTGCCGCTGCTCTCACGGACTTCGAGCTGCACAAGATCGGTCGGATAGACGCCCGTATAACAGGACGTACAGAACTTGCCTTCGGTGTCATTCACGGCTTGGCGAAGCGCGGGGAGCGAAACGTACCCCAGCGAATCCGCGCCGAGAAACTTGCAAATTTCCTCGGGGGAATTCGAGGAAGCGATGAGCTCTTCGCGCGTCGGCGTATCGACGCCGTAATAACACGGAGAAATCGTGGGCGGGCAACTGATGCGCACGTGGACTTCGCGAGCGCCGGCTTCGCGGACCATACGCACGATTTTGCGGCTGGTCGTGCCGCGAACGATGGAATCGTCTACGAGAATGACACGCTGGCCTTCAATGAGTCCTCGAATGGGATTGAGTTTTAGTTTCACGCCAAAATTGCGAATGGCTTGTGACGGTTCGATGAACGTGCGGCCGATGTAATGATTGCGGATCAAACCCATGCGAAACGGAATTCTCGATTCGAGCGCGTAGCCGACGGCGGCGGGCACGCCGGAATCGGGCACGGGCACGACGATGTCGGCATCAACGGGATGTTCGCGGGCGAGAAGACGGCCGAGCGCTTCGCGGCTTTCGTTCACGCTGCGGCCGAAGATGATGCTATCCGGGCGAGCGAAATAGACATGCTCGAAAATGCATTGCTGCATGGGCTTTTCGGGCGCGAAGTGGATGGACTCGATGCCAGAGCGGGAGATGCGCACCATTTCGCCGGGCTCGATTTCGCGGACATATTGCGCGTTGAGCAGATCGAACGCGCAGGTCTCGGAAGCAACCAGCCATGCGTCGCCGCCAGTTGGCAGTGGAAGCCTGCCGAGCACAAGCGGGCGGAAGCCGCGAGGGTCGCGCACGGCAATAAGTTCGTCTTGCGTTAAGACAAGCAGCGAGTACGCGCCTTCGACTTGATTGAGGGCATCGCCTAGCGCGCCGGAAAGATTGCGGGCTTGCGAGCGCGCGATGAGATGCACGATCACTTCGGTGTCGCTGTTGGTCTGGAAGATAGAGCCGCGATGCTCGAGTTTGCGGCGCCACTCGGCGGCATTGGTGAGATTGCCGTTGTGGCCGAGGGCGACTTTGCCCTTGTTGCAATCGATCATGATGGGCTGCGCGTTCAGAAGAGCTTTATCGCCGGCGGTGGAATAGCGCGTGTGGCCGATCGCAAGGTTTCCCGGCAGTTTAGCGAGCACGCTCGGCTGAAAGATTTCTTCGACGTCGCCCATGGAGCGATGGAGGAAGAGCTCTGTGCCGTCGCTCGAAACAATGCCTGCGGATTCCTGGCCGCGATGCTGGAGCGCGTAAAGGCCGAGATAGGCGAGATTGGCGGCTTCGGGATGGCCGAATACGCCGAACACACCACACTCGTCGTGAAAATGATCGTCGGCAAAAGCGAGCTTGTTTGTCATTTTGCGGCTAACGTGTTCTCGAGCGAATTGGCCCAGATGCTCTGCAGCGTGTCGAGGGGGGAATCGACTACTGCGCTCCCCTTATATTCGATGCGGAGCGCGTTGCCAAGATGCACTTTGCCGGTTTCACGCGCGCCTACATTGTATTGTCTCGCAGTTGCGAGAACAGCGGCAAGTTTTGTGGGGGAGACGGAGACGACGCAGCGGGCGCCGCGTTCGTGGAAGAGGGCGTGTTCGGCGGGGGCATCGGCATCGGCGTCCAGATTTACATTTGCGCCTAGGACGGTCACGGCGTGCCGCGCCCCTACGGAGGCGGCGAAGCAGGATTCGGCCAGCGTTACGGCGATGCCGCCGTCCGAGACGTCGTGGGCGGATTGTAGCGAGCCCTCGGACGCGAGAGCTACTAAGCAATTGATGAGTCGTTTTTCGGCGGCCAGATCGATCGCTGGTGGTTCGCCGGAGACAATGCCCGCGATGGCCTTCGAATATTCGGACGACGAAAATTCGCGCGCAAATTTCGTTGTAGGGGCGGGGCTTGCCCCGGCCGCGGGCAACCCGAGGGTCGCCCCCGCAGCATGACCGTCGAGCAAGATGATGACGTCGCCTTCCTCGCGAAACGCAATTTTCAGAACTCGTGAAGCATCATCGAGAATGCCGAGGATGCCGATGACTGGGGTCGGGTAAATGGATTTGCCGAGGGTTTCGTTGTAGAAGCTGACGTTTCCGCCGGTGATGGGCGTGCCGAGTTCGTTGCAGGCGACCGTGAGGCCGTCGATGGCTTCGCTGAATTGCCACATGACGTCCGGTTTTTCGGGGCTGCCGAAATTGAGGCAATTCGTGGCGGCGATGGGGCGCGCGCCGGAGGCGGCAACATTGCGCGCGGCTTCGGCGACGGCATGCATCGCGCCGACGCGCGGATCCAACTGGCACCAGCGGCCGTTGCCGTCGGTGGCAAGCGCCAGCGCGCGCTTTACGATTCCTGTTTGCGGATCTTTGATGCGCACGACCGCCGCATCGCTTGCGCCAGGGCCGGCGAGCGTGTTGGTACGCACCGAAGTGTCGTACTGTTCGGTGATCCAGCGCTTGGAGGCAATCGCCGCCGAAGCCAGAAGCTTCGCAAAATTCGCATTGAGATTTGTTCCCTCTGGCGCGAACGGAAACCAATCGGCGGGCGTTTCGTGACGGAGAGGCGGTTGCGCGATAGGCCGGCGATAGACCGGGCCTTCTTCGGCTAGCGGATGCGCGGGAATTTCGGCGGCGATCTGGCCGTGATTCAAAACTTTTGCGATGCCGCCGTCAGTGACCGTGCCGACCACGACGGCATCGAGTCCCCACTTTTTAAAAACGTCGAGCACTTCGCGTTCGCGGCCTTTTTCGGCGACCAGGAGCATGCGCTCCTGAGATTCGCTGAGCATGATTTCGTACGGCGTCATGCCGGTTTCGCGCTGAGGAACCTTGGCGAGGTCGATTTCGATGCCGGTGCCGCCGCGCGAAGCCATTTCCATCGTCGAGCAGGTAAGGCCCGCGGCGCCCATGTCCTGAATCGCGACGACCGCGCCGGTTTGCATGGCTTCGAGGCACGCCTCGAGCAGGAGCTTTTCCATGAACGGGTCGCCCACTTGCACGTTCGGACGCTTTTGCTTGGATTCTTCCGTGAACTCGGCGGAAGCGAGCAGTGAGGCGCCGTGGATGCCGTCGCGGCCGGTTTTTGCGCCGACGTAGATGACGGGATTGCCGATGCCTTTGGCCTTGGCGAGAAAGATTTCTTCTTTGCGCGCAATGCCTAGCGCGAGTGCATTGACCAGCGGATTTTGCGAATAGCACGGCTCGAAGCTGACTTCTCCACCGATGGTGGGAACGCCAAAACAGTTTCCGTAGTTTGCAACGCCGCGGATTACTCCGTCGAGAATGCGCCGGTTCCTGGCGGCTTCTTCTTCGCTCGTGCCCTTGCCTGGAGTGATTTCGCCGAAGCGGAGCGAATCGAGCACCGCGATCGGCCGCGCGCCCATGGTGAAAATGTCGCGGAGAATTCCGCCGACGCCGGTCGTCGCGCCCTGGAACGGCTCGACGTAGCTTGGATGATTGTGTGATTCGATTTTGAATGCAGCGACGAGCCCATCGCCGATGTCCACCACGCCCGCATTCTCGCCAGGACCTTGCACGACGAGTTTTCCGCGCGTGGGCAGGCGCTTCAGATGCACCTTGCTCGATTTATACGAGCAGTGCTCGCTCCACATCACGCTGAAAATGCCGAGCTCGGTGATGTTGGGATCGCGCCCGAGAATTTGCTGAATGCGCGTATACTCGTCGCGCGTCACACCGTGTTCGGCGGCGATTTCCGGAGTCACTTTGATTTCGGCGCTTGCGGTGCCCATTTGTGCGGTTCGTGGTCCTTCAGTCGATTTTTGTTTCAAGATAGCGATCGAATCCCGCGGGCCAATCGCTGGCGGGGATGCCGCGTTCTTCCGCGTCCATCACCTGTTTTCGCAATTGCAGATCGTTCGAGAATCCAAGAAAGGCGCGAAACTCGCCCCAAACGGCAAGACCGCAGGCCGAACCATCCACTGCCCACCCAATGTCCACCACATCCTCGTCAACAAGAACGTTCGCGCGATTGTAGATGTGCGCGCACTTCAAGATGGCACGCTGCTTCGCGCCGTAAAGATAAAACCAGCCGGTGTCCACGGAATCTTCAAACACCGCGAAAACGCCTTCGGGGCCTGGCGCGTAGAGCATGAAACTGCCGGCACCCTCCCCGTCGGCAACTTTATCGAAATCTGGAATGACCACACCCGGCTCGAGTTTCTTTGCTTCTCGCTGCCAGTAGAAATTCCGCGCGCGCACAAACTCTTCGTAGCTCAATTCGGATAGTTCTTCATTCATCGCATCGCTCAAAGCGAGAGTGAGTTGAGCACCGCCGGGGCATGCTCGAAAAAACCGCCGCCATCTTCACGCCGTGGCCTTTGCAGCCCCCACGAGGGCTTCGACCATGGATTTGAACACCACCAGGCCATCGTCGGAGCCGAGAGCGGACTCCACGGCGCGCTCGGGATGGGGCATAAGACCGGCGACGTTGCGCTCGCGGTTGCAAATGCCCGCAATGTTGTTCATCGAGCCGTTGGGATTGCCGGCGGCATCATTCGCACCGGCCTGGGTTGTGTAGCGGAAGACGACCTGACGGTTCTTCTCGAGGTCCGCGAGCGTCGCTTCATCGCAGGTGTAGTTGCCGTCGTTGTGCGCGATGGGAATGGTCAGGATTTGTCCGCGCGGCGCGGCGTTCGTGAATGGTGTATCGGTTTGCTCGACGCGGATGTGGACGTGGCGGCAAATGTAGCGCAGACCGCTGTTGCGCATCATCGCGCCCGGCAGCAAACCCGCTTCCAGCAGAATCTGGAAGCCGTTGCAGATGCCGAGGACCATGCCGCCCGTGCTGGCGAATTTCTCGACAGACTTCATCACTGGCGAAAAGCGAGCGATCGCGCCGGTACGCAAATAATCGCCGTGAGCAAAACCGCCCGGCAAAATGACGGCGTCGCAATTCGCCAGGTCCTGCGATTGGTGCCAGATGAATTCCACGGGCTTGTGCAGGACATTGCCGATGGCGTAGAACGCGTCGTGGTCGCAATTGGACCCGGGAAAAACAACGACTCCGAATTTCATTGCGCGTTGGCTCCGTAGCTCATTCGGGGAACTTCTATTTTAGCACACGCAGGCGCTCGAGAAGTCCTTTCGCAAAGGTATTCAAAGCGGACGCTCAGTCGTTAGCTCAGGTTCGATGGCAAGGCGTGAATACTGCCGGGGACTCAATTCGACAGATCCGCGAAGCAGCTCTTAGCGGCGCTTTTTAGAGGCACGGCGAGCCTTCGGTCTCTTTCGCGGCCGCTTCGTTTTCTTTGGATTTTCAACGGCGGTCAATTCGCGGCGTTTCCTAGAAGCCCAGCCTGGCTTGTTCACCTGGCGGCCGCGCGCGATTGCCAGTGCATCTGCGGGAATATTGTCGGTGATCGTCGAGCCCGCTGCGACATAAGCGCCATCGCCGATGCGCACCGGCGCCACCAGCGCGCTATCGCTTCCGATAAACACTTTGTTGCCGATCGAAGTCGGATACTTGTGGAAACCATCGTAATTACAGGTGATGGTGCCCGCGCCGATATTTGATTTTGCCCCGATTTTTGTGTCGCCGAGATACGTCAAGTGCATCGCTTTGGTGCCTTCGCCGATCGTGCTCTTCTTCAGCTCGACGAAATTGCCAATGCGCGCGCCAGCCTTCACGTGATTGTCCGGGCGCAAGCGCGCAAACGGGCCGATGATCACGCGGTCGTCCAAACGGCTCTGCGCGACAACGCAATGCGGCTCGACAGTCACGTCGTCACCGAGCAACGTATCGGTCAGCACGCTGCCGGTGCGAATCATGCACCGCGTGCCGATTTTCGTTTTTCCGAGCAGTTGTACGCCCGGCTCAATCACCGTATCTTCGCCCGCGGTGACTTCCGGGTCGATAAGCACGGTCTCTGGCAATTGAATGGTCACTCCCGCGTCCATCAGCGCCGTGCGCTTCCGTTCGCGAAACACGCGGTCCACTTCCGCCAAGTCCGCGCGCGTGTTGCAACCCAGAATTTCGCGCGGGTCGGGCGCGACTTCCGCAAGCACAATCTCGCTTTTGGAGGTCATAACGGCGATGGTGTCCGTGAGGTAAAGCTCCCGGTGGCGGTTATTCGGCTTAACCTGGGCCAAAGCCGGCCACAGCTTCTCCAACGTGAAGCAATAAATGGCTGAGTTTATTTCGTTCAATTCATGCTGGTCCGGCGTCAGCTGCGATTCTTCCACGATGGCCGCGACGGCCGTTTCGGATTTGCGCAAGATGCGTCCATAACCCGAGGGATCGGCCAGCACGGCGGTCAAGATTGTGGCAGCGGCATTTCCAGCGCGATGTGCGGCGACGAGAGCTTTGAGCGTTTCCGTGCGCACCAGCGGCGCGTCGCCCGGCAAAACCACGGCAAGCTTGGCTCTCCCGAGAGCGCGGCGCGCGACTTGTACCGCATGCCCTGTGCCGTGCTGCGGCTGCTGCAACACCGTCTCCGCGCCAAGCGGCTCGACCATGGAACTCACCAGCTCGGCTTGATGCCCCACTACGACGACGGTTTGCTTTGCGCCGAGCGGCGCGCACGCGCGGACGACGTGCTCAATCAGCGTTCGTCCTCCCGCGCGATGCAAAACTTTTGCGAGGCTTGATTTCAGCCGCGTGCCTTTTCCTGCCGCAAGAATGACAATGGCCAGATCGTGATTGGACATGAGGGTTCTATTCTCGCCTCTCTGCCTCATCTTTGACAATCGCGGGGAGCAGGGCTGGTGCAGAATGTGTTCTGGACGTAATCCGGCGTCCAAACCAGGATCATGCCTCGGCGGGTCTTCCGGATTCCCATAACGTTAACCATTCCGCGAAAGGAGTGATCGGCATGCAAACCTGCTCACGCTGTAAGGCCTCCGTCCAGGAAGGTGTGTCTTTTTGTCCCTCGTGCGGCAACGGTCTAAGCGGTATCCCGGCTCCTGCGGTTGCTAGGTCCCCACTATCCCCTGCAGTTCCAATGGTTTACACAGGCCAGCAAATGACAAGCGGGAAGGCCACGGCAAGCCTGATCTTCGGAATTGCCGGGTACGTGATTCTGCCATTTTTTGCCGCTATCCCTGCAATCGTCTTGGGGCATCTGGCACTTTCGGACATCAAGAAAAAGGCGGGCCGGCTGAAAGGAAACGGTCTAGCGATAGCGGGCATGGTAATGGGGTATGCCCAAGTGGTGTTCTTTCCGGTAATTTTAATTATTGCCGCTATTGCGATCCCCAATCTGTTGCGAGCAAGAATGGCTGCAAACGAAGCTTCCGCGCTCGGTACTCTCCGCACGTACAACACCGCGATGGTCACGTTTGCGAGCCAGTGCGCGACCTTGGGCTTCCCGCAGTCCGTGCAGAACCTTGGCCCTGGCAGAGGTGACTGTACAGGAGCGAACCTCATTGGCTCTCTGCTTGCTACACCAGTGGCGATGAAAAGCGGGTACAGATTTTTTTACACTCCCGGTGCCACAGACAATCTCGGCCGCGTCGTCAGCTACACAATCACCGCCGACCCCATTACCGACAACACCACGGGCACTCGGCATTTCTTTGTCGATGAAACGGGAGTCATCCGTGTGAGCAGACATGACCCAGCAACGGTGGACAGCTCTCCACTTCAGTAAACTTAAGAAAGAGTTTGAAGCGCGACTCGCTTCTGAGGTCTCTCGGCGCGTGACGGCGAGACTAGTCCGTTGCGGTCGCAGGAGACAGCGTGGTAAGCCGGACTTCGCGCTCAGCCGGGGCTGTCTCTGCCGTTGTAATGGTCCAGAGCGAAGCGTCGCCAAGCAGGCGGCTGACAAGCTGTGTATGAAGGGCATGTCCCGCTTTGTAAGCTTCTACGCGCGCCAGCAACGGCAAGCCTGCCAGGGCCAAATCGCCAATCAAATCCAGCGCTTTGTGCCTGCCAAACTCGTCGGGAAAACGCAGCGGCCCGTTCATCACCCCGTCGTTGGTCAGGACGATGGCGTTTTCGAGTGTTCCCCCGCGAATCAAGCCCATCGACCGCAAAGGCTCGATGTCTCGCTCGAAGCAGAACGTGCGCGCACGAGCCAGGAGGTGCCGAAAAGTCTCCGGATTCACCACCATCTCAACTTCTTGCTGGCCTACGAGCGGATGAGAGAAATCGACATAGCAGCGTACGCGAAATTCCTCAGCGGGATAGATGCCAATACGCCGGTCGCCTTCCTCCACTTCCAACGGCTTCAGCACCTTCAGGTAGCGGCGCTTGCGGCGGAGCTTACGAACGCCGGCGTGCTCCAGCATTTGCATGAAAGGCTCGGCCGACCCGTCCAAAATGGGAATCTCGATAGAATCGATGTCGATGTAGATGTTGTCGATCCCGCAGGAATAGATCGCCGCAAGAAGATGTTCGGTCGTCGAGAGCAACACACCCTGCTTCATCAAGCTGGTGGCGTAACTGACCCGGGCGACGTTGTGTCCCTGTGCCTCAATGGGAAAATGGTCGAGGTCCATGCGGCGAAACACGATGCCGGTATCGGCAGGCGCAGGCAGCAAGCGGATGTGTCCGAAGACACCCGTGTGAAGACCCACACCTTCAGCGTACGCCTCGCGAGCTATGGTGGATTGAAACATTTCCCCTCTGCTAAGATAGCATGTTGTCGTCCAAGGTTTCCTCTCTTTGTCCATATTTTTCAGTAACTTATAGGAACATGGGGATGGCATTTTTGTATCGGTGTGTCTATTACACATCATTTGGCCGCCTAAGCGTGTCTTCCACCCAACCTGCCCTGTCCAACTGTCCTGGCTCCTGATTCATTTACCATTCCCAGGCTTCCTTTCTCATTCGGGCCGCGTCCCAACATGGAGAGTGTTATAATTGGTGGTCTGTCTTAGCGGACAGTGGCATTGATTTTAGAAGGGGACAGGTGAGGCATGAATCGAGCGGCTCGCATTGGAGTTCTTTGCGTATCGGTGATTATCTTCTGTTACGCCGGGCTGGGTCACGTCCTCGGCCGCACCCCGGACGACAAAGCGTATAAGTCGCTCACGGTCTACAGCGAAGTGCTGCAGAAGATCCAGCAGGATTACGTCGACGAGCCGAATTTGCATTTGGTGACATCAGGAGCGCTCCACGGTTTGCTGGAATCTCTCGACCCGCAATCCAGCTATCTGACCGCTCGCGAGTACACCGAATACAAACAAAAGCAGGCTGCGAATGCCAGCGGAGACGCCGGCCTCACATTAAGCAAGCGCTTCGGCTACATCATTGTGGTTTCTGTTTTGCCGGAGAGTCCTGCCGAAAAAGCGGGCATCCATAGCGGCGACATTTTTGAATCCGTTGCCGGCTTCACGACGCGGGACATGTCCGTAGGCCAAGCCATGAACTTCTTGCACGGGCAGCCCGGTTCTGGAGTAAAAGTAGGCGTCATTCGCCGTGGCAAGGCGGATCCGGACGAGGTGGACCTTGTTCGCGAGAAGCTCGGAACCGCGAAGATCATAACTGCCAAAGCCGATCCCGATATTCTCGTCCTTCGCTTGCCTTCGCTCGACCCCGGACGCGCCGATGAGATTCGCGCGAAGCTGCAGGACGCGGAAAAGCAGGGCATTCACAAAGTGATGCTGGATGTTCGCGATTGCGGTCGCGGGCCGGTTTCGGAAGCGATTGCCATCGCCAAGCTTTTTGTTCCTTCGGGGACACTTGTGACGCTCCGCGGCCAAACGGTTTCGACGCAGGTTTTCTCCGCCGATCCGGGCAAGGTGGTCTGGAAGGCCCCCGTTTCCGTGCTTATCGATACGACTACATCTGGCGCGGCTGAGGTGCTGGCGTCTGCCATCGTGACGAACCATCGCGGCGACGTCGTCGGCGAGCGCACCTTTGGACTTGCCTCCGAGCAGAAGCTCATCTCTCTCGATGACGGCGCGGCTCTCTTTCTGACGGTCGCCAACTACTACAATGGAGACGGCAAGTCGATTCTCGAGGAAGGCGTTGTGCCTTCCGAAGTCGTACGTGCCTCGGCTGACGAAGACGCGGACTCTGGCGATGACGACAGCGGCTCCGCCGATGCCCAAAAAGAACCTGTGGCTCCTCGCCCGCTATCTCCCGAGGATCCGATCTTCCGCAAAGCCCTCGAACTCATGAAGGCTCCGCAGAAAAAAGCCGCCTAGCGTTCTGTGCTCCATCGGCGCGGGGCAACAAATCGAATTTTTGCGTTCCAATGCGATCGCCGCGGAAGGATTCGCGCGGCGGTGCCATTCGCCTTGCTCTTTGTCGCAGCTCTTTTCTTTTGGGGCTGCAAGAGCGAACATCCAAAGCGCCTTTCTCCCAGTCAAGTGCACGCCATCACCCGCGAAATGATGCATGCCTCCGCGGGACTCGGCAAACCACCCGGAGACATCGCTTCGCACCTCCAGTTTGATGGCGCGCATGCGGATCGAGCGGATCATCTCTTTGTCGCCCTGCCTGCCGGTGGTTCCGAACAATCCCGGCGGGAATCTGTCGCGAGTCTCATTCAATCCCTGGACCGGGTTGCCAGTTCGCATAACCTCACGCGTGATGCGGAGACAAGCTCTGGAGCGCTTCTGCGACTGGATTACCGAAGCGGGGGAGTGATCACGACTTCGGTTCATATCGTCGCTCCGGTGACAGCGCGTGCCTCTCCGCCGGCTTCTCCGCGGCAAGGTGAAAAGAACGGCAGTGCGCGGCTGGCGATCATTCTCGACGATCTCGGCAACGATCGCGCCGCCGCCGATCGGATCTTTGCTCTGCCCTATCCTCTAACCATTTCCGTCCTGCCCAATCACGCGCATTCCGTCGATATCGCAGAAGAAGCGCACCGTCGCGGCTACGAAGTCATGCTGCATCTCCCCATGCAATCCGTTGGAAACGAAATGCCCGAAGCGCAGGAACTCCATCCCGGCATGCCCGCGGAGGATATTCCGGTGCTTTTTGAACAGATGATGCAGAGCGTTCCCAATGCTTCCGGTGTCAACAATCATCAGGGCTCGCAGGCCACCGCCGATCCCGCGCTGATGAATGAATTGATGCCAGTTCTACAAAAATGGAATCTTTTCTACGTGGACAGCCGAACCACCGTGGCGACCGTCGCCTATGATACCGCGCAGCGCTTCGGTGTGCGCTCTGGCTTCCGGAATGTTCCGTTTCTCGACGATGTGGCGGAGGTTTCCGCTGTGCGCAAGCAGCTCGAACTCGCTCTCCGCGGCGCCCAGGGAAAAGGAGAAGCTATCGCCATCGGACATCCCCACCCGGCGACGCTGCAAGCGCTAAGCGAAATGCTCCCACAAGCGGAAGCGCGCGGCGTGCATCTCGTTTACGCTTCTGACCTAGTGCACTGAATGTCTTAGTTCGCCGGTGGGACGTATCTCTGTACTTGTCTCGCAGGATACAAACGGTCAAACACGATAAAGAAAACCGTCAGGATCAAGAAATCGAAGACGCTGGCTTCAGGTCCAGGTGTGCCTCCCGTCATCCATGTGGGACCATGCAGCGTCGCGTTCGAAAGATGGCCCGGGAAAATCATTCCGCTGTCCGGAACGGAAAACAGAAACGTTTCTCCAAAATCAAAAGCCGCGTGCATGCCGAGCGCGAACCACAGGCTTCCCGTTCGTTTCAGCGTGAAACCCCAGAATAAGCCGACGAAAAACACGCCAGCTACTCCGACCCAATTCTCGCCAGAGTTGTGCTTGTGAACCCATCCGAATACCCCGGCCAAAAGAGCGGCCGCCGGCCAAAAACCGATCCCGTCGGCCAAAGTGTAAAGAGCGTAGCCGCGGAAAAGAAACTCCTCAAACAAAGCGACCACGAAGAAAAAAACACTCCAGAGCAGTGCCCACTTGGCGATATCTGCCCCATGTTCGGCAAGGTTTCCGAAGGAATATCCGTGGAACGCTGCGATAAGTCCGACCAGCGCGAGGATTTCGCACAATCCAAAGAGACTGCCCTGCCAAAACAGTCCTCCGAACGCGCCTTGCGCCGGTAGTCCGTAGACGCCCACGGGACGCTGTTCGATCAACGACATGATCCAGGCCCCAAAAAACGCAGCCAGGAAGCTCGCGAACTCGCCGAGGAATTGAAAACGGAGAGAAGATGCACCGCGCTCTGGCCTGAAGAATTGGCCAAGAACAATTATGGAACAGCTCCACAATACAAAGAAAATCGCCAAGAAAATCAGCAGACGCCAGCCCGCGCGCAGGCCCGTCTTGTTCAGGAACAATACTCCGGGGAATTCGCTCGCGGATTTGTGGGGCGCCCTTTGCGCCTCAGGCGGAGTGCCAAGGGAATCGTCGTCCATTCATTGCTCCAACGATACTCGCACCAGCCGCTTCACTCTCAGACGCCTCGAAGCGGGCGCCGTAAGCAGACGCATGCAAGCGCTGCCTCTAGGCACGGGACCGGGCGGGAACTTGCCTCCGTAGTGCGGCTTCAAATTAGCACAGAGCTGCGGCGGCAGAAAACGCTGTAGAAGACTGTGGCTTCTTTGGAGTCCCCAGCGGCTTCGCCCCTGCCAGTTGACAATTTTGTCCAAGGCTTGTTGTCCCTAATAGAGATTACCTGGGCCTGTTTGTTTCCGGCTAGGCCAGCGTTGCCATCCCTGCGACTTTCCGGCGGATCGGAACCTCCAATGCCTTGCGATTCAATCACGGAAGAACGAGATGTCTTTACCGTAGATTTTGGCTAACTGCTGAAGCTCGACGAAATCAACTCTTCGTTCTCCGAGTTCGCATTTCGACAGAAAGGAATGTGCTTTGCGGAGTCGCGTAGCGACTTCGACCTGTGTCAGACCGGCATCGTGGCGCGCCTGGACCAGGCGCGCGAGAAACTTCTTGTATGCCTTGTGGTAGCCCTTATCGTTGACATTCACACTCGCATGTATATTCAATTCTTGACAGATTCCCCAAAATAGGGAATTCTATAATTCCCCAAGATAGGGAAACGGTTATTGTCATGGACAGCATGCCCCGGTGGCTGAGGCACAGAATTCGGGCAGCGGCGAACGTTTTCGCGTTCGTTGCGAGGCGGGCGACGACAACCGCTTTCGCGTGACTATCGAGTCGTTGCCCCGGACCGTAGGGCAGCGCGTTTTGAGGGAGAGTGCCCTGGAGAATATGCGCTTCACTGACAAGACCAATTTCGACCCTACCTTCAACGCGAAAACGAAATTGACGTACGCCAGCCTCAATGACGCGAGCGATGGCAATTTCGAACTCGTCAAGGAATACGAAGTGCCGTCATGAAAAAGACACCGAAGCTCTCCAAGAAACTCCAACCGGACCTAGGTGGAGAATTCCCTGGTCTGAAGGGAAAAGTCGTCCATTACGTCGATACCGCGCTTGAAGAGGACAATCTGTATATCCATATCCGCTTTGTGGACCGGACAGAACTGTGCTTCAGGTTGTCTTCGCGGCTCGTGATTGACGAAGCCGATCTGAGTGATTGGAAAACGGGTGACGTTGTCGTCAAGCGCACCTACATTCAAAGCCCGGAAGTCAAAGCAATCGTGGCGCAAGATGCGGAATTCCAAAGAATTTGCCGCCGCATCGACAAGAAAGGAAAACGCGGGGGTAAATAGAGATGGCGCGCAAAGAATCGGCAGAACTCGCGACGCAGTGGTTCTCGAAATAGCTAAGAGTCGTCATCAGCGACCGGGAGGCGCGGGAGTTTGTTGCGCAACTGCCAAATGCGATAAAGGACCTGCACCAGCTCAAAGCAATCGTGGCCGACGAAAAATGGTCACTTACGCGAATACGTCAAAACTGAGAAGGAGGGCAAAGGCATTCAAGGTGGAAATGTCCCGACGAAGCCCCCCCCGAATCGAAATGAGATGCCTACTTGCGGGCCGTCTGGTCTGATTTTTAGAGTGTAGGTCAGGATAGCGTTATGCGGCATGAAAGAAGACGCGCCTTGGTGTGCGAGGAAATCGCGTGACATCGCTTAACCGCTTTTCTATACTTAACTGGTTATGGTGCGCTCGACGTTTGCTTTCACGATCCTAACCGGTTTTTCGAGATAAACCCGTTGGACCACTCGCCCAACTCTCCGGTTCTCATCGGTGGCCGTCTCTCCCTTGATTTCCTTAACGAATTGAGCTCTTCCAATTTCTCTTGGGAAGAGCTCCTCCACTTTCTTTTGCGCACTCGAATCATTTCCTCTGAACGCAGCGCCCAGTTGCTTTCACTTCCCCGATACGACCCGCAGAGTGCCGCCTCCCTCCTTGGCAAAGCGCAGAGGCTTCATGAGTGCCTGCGGGAAACTTTTCAAACGCTCCTCCACAAAGAAGCCCTGCCACCCAAGTGGATCGAGCCGATCAATGAGGTTTTGCGCATTACCGAAGGCCACGACGAACTTATCCAGCAAAACGGCAAATGGGGCATGGAATTCGTCGCCCGCGAGGGCGGTCTCGATTGGCTTCTCGCCGCCGTCGCGCGCTCAGCCGCCGAGCTTGTCGCCGAAGGCCCGAGCGCCCGCCTTCGAATCTGCTCCAACCCTTCGTGCGGGCTCTTTTTCTATGATAACTCACGCACCCGGCGCCGGCGTTGGTGCTCGATGTCCCGCTGCGGCAACCGCCATAAGGTTGCCGCTTTTTCCCGCCGGCATTCCGCAGGACGCAGCTAGCAAGCAGCTGCCAGCTTCGGCAACTTTCACTTGTCTACTTTAGGTATTTGGGCGGTTCGCCTTTCGACCACGGATCGTAGCTGTGCGCGAAAACGAGCCGGTCCGCCAGCGGCGGATGCGAGTACAGCCAGAAAGTGATGAATTCCGGCGGATTGGGATCCGCCAGGTCAACCTCTCCCAGCACCTGAAACGATTGCGCCGCAACTTCCGAAGAATCCGGAATAATCCCGTGCGTGACTTCCAGGCCGTAGACATCAGCAGCATGCTCCTCCATCCGAGAGAAACCGTTCGCTACCGGAGCTGCCAGGAACATTCCAATCTCCACCAGAAGTAAAAGCACCGCAAAGGACGCCCAATCCTCAGGCCCATAGATTCGCCATTCCCCGCCGCAGCGGCTCAGTACCCAGTGGAGAGCGCGAAAGAGAACATAAAATCCAATCAGAAGGAGAGCGGCAGCAAACAAAAATCCCTTCCAGATATGTCCGAGCACGTAATGTCCCAGCTCATGCCCAACGATGAAGAGCGTCTCGTTGGGCGTAGCCTTCTGAATCGTGGTGTCCCAAATCACCACGCGCTTCGACGCTCCGAGTCCGGTCACATACGCATCGACCGCGTTCGTCTTTTCGCTCGCCCTCATCAAAAACATGCGGTCCGCAGGAATTGGAACGCCAGCATGTCTGGTCAAATTTTCGATGGAAGCGACCAAATCCGGATTCGTCGTTTGCAAAGGTTCGAATTGATTAAAGAGCGGATCGATAAACCACGGGCTGATGAAAACAATGAGCATCACAACCGGCAGCGCCGCAAACCACAAATACAGCCACCAGCGCCTGGGGCTTCTAGGGATGAGCGCGGAGACGATCAGCGCAAAAATCAGGGCGAATCCCGTCATCAACACTTGTTCCTTCGCCCAATCCAAGGTCCACGACCCCCAGCCTTCGACCGACATCTCATAGCGCAGCGAAAGAACGTGCCCATACACCCGCAGCGGCAGCGCAACTACGTCCACGGTCAAGACAAGCAGCGGCACGAAAACCAGCGCCTGAACCCATCTTTGGTCGCTGACGCTCTCCGCCCAATCCCGAAATCTCGCGGCAATCCCAAGCCTCAAGAAAACCACGAGTGCCAGGACGTTGAGGCCCACCGAAACAAAGTACATCGTGTAGGACGCGCGCGAATAGCTGACCGCCTTTTCATAGCGCTCGGGCGAGAGCGCGTATTCTCCGCCTTTTGTAGGCTGCGGAGCCACTGCTGGGCCGGACTGCACTCGAGGAGGTACGGAAGGTGAGGACAAAGCTTTGGCGGAGAGCGGCTGTGCGCTCCGGGAGGCCGCGGCACGCACGGATCCATCAATCACCGCGGACAGACACAATGCCAAACAAAACGACACGGCGAAACGGTGAAAAGAAACACACCGCTCCATGCAGACCTCCCCGCAAACCGCCTAGCAGCGCCACAATCCGTGCGTTACCGACCAAGGCCGCACGCCGCGGGAGTATGCCGCACGAAAGGCCTGCGCGCAAGACTCCATGTGAGGAAGGCGCGATTGCTAACTTCCCCGCAAGCATTCGCCTCAAATGGCCAGGCGTTCTAAGGCGAACCCGGCGTTGCGGAGAAATGCGCTGTCTTCAAACAATAATTTCGCACCGAACCAGTCGTCGTTAGCCCCATATGCACGATCGAAGTCCAGCGCTCCAGCTTGTGATGCCCGTATCGATGAAACAAATATGCTGCACCGATGGAGACTCCTGTCGCCGATGCTTCAATCGCGGCGAACGCCGCATGATTGTCGACGACATCATTCGTTAGAAAAATTTCCTGGCGTCCGCGGCGGCGCATGTTCAGGGTTGAAAAATAATCCAGGGTCCGCGACGCTGCGACCCCGGCGAATAACCAGTCGTTTTCTTTATCCCAAAATCCGTGCGTTTTCTCAGGCCGTGCGGCTATGTGCTTTCCTGATGCGGATGGATCGACGCCAACCGGCGTGTCCGGCCTCGTCGAAGCTGGCTGTTGCGAACCGGTCCCAGCGGAATCGGTCTGCTGCACCGTCTTCTCCTGGGCACGCGAAGAACCCGGCGCGCAAACCATCCAGCCGACCGCAGCCAATAACAGCGCTCCTCGCCCGCGCATTCTTGCCGTTCCTTTCATCGCCGCTCCGGGTGCCTCAGCATTTTCCTCATTTTCCGAAAGAGTATAGTCGTGAGGTTGCCGTCCTGCGCATGGCATTTGTGACGAGCCTTCCGCGACCTGGACCTGACGCAATAAGCGGCTGCCTGTTAAGCTCGGGCCCAAACAGGAGCCAAAGCCTCAGCCCAGTTAGCGGTCCAGAATCGCCAAGAGCACGCGTGGTGACCAGCTCTCATCCTGTAGCTGTCCCGTCGGCCAGTCGTTGCCGCATTCGCACCATGCAAACCCTCAGGAATTGTCTCGGGCAAAGGGAGGAGGTATTCTTAGGCTTGAGCCTGCCCATAGCCCAAGAGGTATAAAACCATGTCACGCTTCATCTCGTTGCGCTTGGCATTTGTCGCCCTGATGGCCGCCGCCGTCCTTCCAGTAGAGATGCGCGCCCAATCGCAAGATCAGCAGTCTCAAACTCAATCCGTTGCCGACGCCGCCCGCCGCGCCCGCGAACAGAAAAAAGCTGCCGAGAAGCAGCCGACCCCGGTCATTACCGATGACACTCTGAAACCGTCCGCGCCTGCTCCCGCGGCATCTTCCGATGCGGCTCCGGCCGGTTCAGCGGCGGATTCATCTAGCGCACCAGCTTCCAATATTGCGCCGGCTCCTTCCGGCCAACCCGCTCCCGGCTCACCGGCCGAAGACGCCGATCAAAAGGCCAAGTCCTCCGCCGAAGTGACCGACCTCAAGAAGCAGCTTGCCGAAGCGCAAAAAGACCTGGATATTCTTCAGCGCGAGCTCGCCCTGGAACAGGACAACGTCTACTCAAAACCCGATTACACGAGCAACACAGCAGGCCTCGCCAAGCTAGCCGACCTCAAGCAGCAGCTTACCGACAAGCAGCAGGGGCTGGACGCCCTGAAAGCGCGCCTAACCGAACTCCTCGACTCGGTCGGCGCCGCGCCTGCACCTCCAGCGGCTACGCCCCCGGCGAATCCTCCTCAACCCTGAGCCTCAAGAATCTAGATTCGCTGCTGGCCAGATTTTCTCTCGTTTTTCTTCTGCCTATTTCACTGATTCCGTAAACTTTTTGCCCGCATTCCGCGTATTCTCTCCAGCACAAGCGGGCGGTTCTCTCCGCGGGACGGAATCCCATGCAATTGACGGTCGACAATCTGAGCAAGAACTATCGCGGTGGTGTGAAGGCACTGCAGAACGTACAGCTTTCGCTAAAGCCTGGCGTTCTTGGACTGCTCGGCCCTAACGGCGCCGGCAAATCAACTCTTATGCGCATCCTCGCGACCATCACCGAAGCCTCCTCCGGCCGCGTTTTGTGGAACGATAAAGATATCGCGCGCAATCCCGATGCGCTCCGCCGCGTCCTCGGCTATCTACCGCAAGACTTCGGCGTCTATCCAAATCTAAGCGCAATCGAATTCCTCGACTACCTCGCGGCCGTTAAAGGAATTCCCGCGGCTGCAGCGCGCCAGCGCATCTCCGAACTGCTCGCGCTGGTAAATCTGGCCGACGCCGCCAAGCGCCCTCTCGGCGGATATTCGGGCGGCATGCGCCAGCGCGTCGGCATCGCGCAAGCACTCTTAAACGATCCGCAGCTGCTTATCGTCGACGAGCCCACAGCAGGCCTCGATCCCGAAGAACGCGTCCGCTTTCGCAATCTTCTTTCGGAGCTGGCCGGCGAGCGCATTGTCATCCTCTCAACACACATCGTGTCCGACGTCGAAGCCGTGGCCACCGATATCGCCATTCTGGCTCGCGGCCAGCTTCTCGCTCATGGCGCGCCGGAAGCCCTTCTGTCCCAGGTCGCAGGGAAAATTTGGGAAGTCGTCGTCCCCAGCGCAGAACTTCCCGCGCTTCGTCAGAAGCACCTCGTCAGCAACACAACGCATCGCAGCGATGGCGTCCACGCGCGTGTCGTGGCGGGTTCCGCGCCCTCCGCCGAGGCGCGCCAACTCGAGCCATCACTCGAAGACGCCTACCTTGCCGCACTTGCCACCGAGCGCAACTCGGTTGCGATCGCTGGAGCCGCTGCGTGAACGCTCCGCGCGCCATTTTTGCCATCGCTCGCGCCGATTTTCTTGAACGCGTGCGCCGCTACAGCTTTTTGCTCACACTATTGTTCGCGGTATTCCTCGGCTATAGCGCGGCCTCCGGCAGAATCATACTTCTTCTTGGCGACTATCGCGGCGTTTACACCTCTGCGTGGATCGGTGCGCTAGTAGCCATGGTCACCACATGCTTCGTCTCTCTTGTGGGCTTTTACATCGTCAAGAACGCCATCGACCGCGATCGCCAGACCGGCGTCGGCCAAATCCTCGCCGCTACGCCGCTTTCGAAGATTTCCTACGCTCTAGGCAAATTCCTAAGTAATCTCGCCGTTCTTTCCTCAATGGTGGTTGTGCTCGCTGTGGCCGCCGTGGCCATGCAATTCTTCGCAGCCGAAGATCCGCACCTCGATACCGTGGCCCTGCTCGCTCCGTTCCTCGTCATCGCGTTGCCAGCGATGGCCCTCATTGCTGCGCTCGCTCTATTGTTCGAGACGCTTCCGCTTTTGCGTGGCGGCCTCGGCAACGTCGCCTGGTTTTTTGTCTGGTCCATCCTGGGCATCGGCCTTCCGGAACTCACCGGAAAGCATTGGCTCGATCCAATGGGCTTAATGACCGTTGCCGACAGCATGATCGAAGGAGCCAAGGCCAACATCCCAGGCTACAAAGACAGTTTTTCGCTCACCATCGCCAATGCGCCTGCCAAAATCGTGGACACGTTTCGCTGGCAAGGCGTTCCATGGACCAGCCAGATGATTCTTCTGCGTGTTGGCTGGATGTTCGCAGCCGTCGTCATCGTCCTGCTAGCGGCGATGTTCTTTGATCGCTTCGATCCCGTGAGCTGGTTCTCCCCTTCGGCTCGAAAATCAAAAAAAGCCTCGATGGTGAGCGCTGCCGGGCAACTCGCCGCCGGCGGGGCAGCTTCGGGGAATCCCACCGTGGTCGTGCACTTGACGCCCCTGGCGTCCGCAGCCCGTAGCAACGCTTTCGGCCGTATTTTTGCTGCTGAGCGGCGGCTCGCGTTGAAGGGCCTCGACTGGTGGTGGTATTGCGTAGCAGCCGGACTTCTCATCGCTCAATTCGCTTCACCGCTCGAAATATCCAGAGGCCCACTGCTCGGCGTTGCGTGGATATGGCCGGTCATGGTCTGGTCTGCCATGGGCTCGCGCGAATCGCGTTTTGGCACTCGGTCGTTGCTTTTCTCGTGCGCCAACATTCTCCCACGCCAATTGCTCGCTTCTTTTCTTGCCGGTCTGATGGTTGCCGCCCTTGCCGGCGCGGGTGCGGGCGTTAGACTTCTGCTCGCTCGCAGTTTCGCTGGCCTCTTTGCCTGGGCCGCTGGCGCCCTTTTTCTCCCCGCTCTCGCCCTCGCTCTCGGCACCTTGAGCGGCACAGGCAAGCCCTTCGAAGGACTCCTCACCGCCATCTGGTATGTCGGCCCGATGAATCACACGCCCGGTCTCGATTTCACCGGCGCCGCCAGCGGCCCACACACGATCTCCTACGCCTTGATCTACCTCGCCCTTACCGCCGCGCTTCTCGTCTCCGCGTATGCCATCCGCTTTCGTCAGCTCCGTTCCGTCTAGCTGGGTCGCTGCCTTCGGTCCACTTTCCCTTCCCACGCGAGCCCTCTGTCCCAGCTGAATTCTCGTCGTTGTTCGCACCCGTCATGCATCATTAATTCTTAAGCGCCGTTTCCGCATGGAACCGGTAGATTTCAGGGCAGGCAGGATAGATTCATCATAGGCAATGTATCTGCAAGAAATGACGGCCTAATTCCTAGTTTTCTAGCTATAGCTAGTCACTTCGCCATGGAGGGTGTTTATGTCTAAAGCCGCGGTCCTTATGAGCGTTCTCCTATTTTCCATTTGGCCGGGTGCAGGCTACCCGCAGACGCCGACAACCGCAAAAACCGTTGATGTTCAAGACGGTGCTTATGCCGGTCATTCAGCCGGCATCATGGTTATGAGTGTGCAGTGCGTTTATGGCGATCGCTACCATTACGAGATTAATTCGGAAGGCCTACTTAGAGTTCTCGGCCCGCTCGTCTGCGGCAATTCCAAGGCTAACTCAACAGGCGGGGAGGACATTTGCTTCCTAAATTCGCAGCTAACGTGTCAGAGCCGAACGGGTTTTAGCTCAGGTCCCGCAGCTGTTTACGTGATCAGCGAGAGCGGAGTGAAGGTGGGCAACAAAGTAGTCTCTTGGGTAGACCCACGGAATGCGATGGCGTTGATGCCATCCATACAGGAGCGCGCTAAGACTAAATGCGACACCGTGCTGTTTTGGCAGGCTAAAGAGAAGCAAAATAACAGACCGACTTCGATTCCCGCGAAGATGGACGCCCAAGAGGGGTGTAAATCCACTTTGGTTCAGATTTGCGCATCAACCGGCGGTAAGCTTGCCAACGGCAAGGATGTATCCATCTTGTGCCGACCGTAAGCGCGGGGCAGGGAATTACTCCACTTTTGGCTGTGATGATAGGAAACACAAGTCCCGCAATTCCTCTTCATCGAACGGCGCGGCGGGCGTTCAAAAGTTGTATCCCCGTGCCGTGAGATCGCTCAGTTTATCGGCAGGAACAGATTCATTGAAAAGTACGATCTGCGTTTCCGGGGAGACCCTTAACAAACGGATTCCCGTTCACTTCCCCTGTGCAACCCCACCACAATCTATTGTGCTCAATTCTCTTGACACTACAGGCTCGTCGCGGCAGAATCCACGCCAACAATTCTGTCCGTGCCGCCCACGGGAGCTTCTGCCGCACCAGCCGTTCGGTGCGCCGCAAAGCTGGCGGCCACTGAGGGAGTGCCAATGCAGTATCTGCCCGGCTTTACCGTCCAATGCATAAATCCATTGTGCGATGCACGCGGCCATTGGCTCCGCGCCGATGCCACCGGCCCTATCGCCGATGACGGCCGCTGCCCCTGCTGCGGCGACTTTCTCCGCAACGTGCCTCCGCCCCTCAGCCCGCGCTTCCGCATGCGCCCCCGCCCGCTAACCGCGCGCCCGCCCCTCCGCCCGCGCCCGCGCTAGCAACCCGCCGCGCCACCAGCACGTAGAAAAGGGCGCTCGGGAACTTTTCCGCCGCTCTCGGCCTCTATCACCACGGCGGCGCGCCAGTCACCTTCTCGTCCTCGGCCTGCCGCGCCCCCGAGGTGTACTATGACCGCAACCGCCACTCGTCCGTCTTGGCCAAAGCGCATTCTTCTCACCATCGTCGCGCTTGTTTCCTTCTTACTCCTCTTCGTCATCGCTCTCCGCATCACCGTGTCGGAGATTAACAAGGGCGTCGAAAGCTCAAGAGCCACAGGCCTGTCCGCCGTGTCTTCCTGGGATGAGCGCAGCATGTGGTCCAGTCCGCCGATGTTTCAAAAACCCGTCGATTTCGCCCGCGTCGCTTTTCCCTGGGAATCCCCCATCGCGCGCGCCGCCGACCTCCGCACACACTCTTCCTCGTTCGATCGTTCCGTCGGTGCGCTTCAGCAGATTGTTTCTTCTCATCAAGGCTATCTGGAAGATCTGCGCACGGAGAGTCGCTCCGGCTTGGGCCGCGCCCTCGCGGCAACCCTTTCCGTGCCCTCAAAAGAATTTGACGCGACGATCTCTGATCTGAAAACGCTAGGCCGCGTCGAAGCGATCTCAGAAGCCGGCGAAGATTCCGCCGTCAAACTCGCCACCGAGGAAAGGCATCTCGCCGCCGCCGAGACCAATCTCGGGCGCCTCCAGAAACTCCAGCGTGAACGCAAAGGCGAGCTTCGCGACGCGGTCGCTCTTGAGAAGGACATTGCTCAGGCGAACGAAACGGTTGCCGAATCCCAGCGCCTGCACGAAAGCCTCGTTTCCACCGTCGCGCAAGCGCACATTCATTTCATTCTGATGGAAGACTACCGCGCACCTTTCCAGGCAAATCTTGCCGGCTCCTCCCTTGCCCTCCGAAACGCTTTCGTCGAAGGCGTCGCCGCCATCTTTTCCTCACTCGCGCTCGTCCTCGGCGTTCTCTTTGAATTCGGTCTCCCGCTTCTCTTCTGGGCCCTCATCCTCTACTGGCCCTTGCGCCTGGTCTGGCGCCGCTTCCGCCACGCCAGCCCCAACACCGCCGTCCCCGCCGCCCCGTGACCTCCGTTCGCAGGGCTTCAGGAGTCCTGGCCGATTTTGCCTGAGCCTCCCAAGCACAAAAGCCGGAAGGCAGCATCGCCCACCGGCTTCGGTTCGTTTCACGGAGTTGCTAGACCTCTTTAACCCTCGATGAGTCCTTTTTCGAGCATCTCCTCGTCGCTGAGCCAGAGATCAGGGATGTTGGCTGAGCCGAGCCGAAGAATATCTTCCAGTGCGCCGCGGACTTCCTTTAGTCCGAAGTCCACGCCGATTCGCTCAAGCAGTTCGATCAGGGTGTGCGCACCCTCGGCAAGCGCAGGCTTGGGCTGAACGCCATCCAGATCCAGCCTGTGGTAGGTTACGACATAAATGGCGCTAGGTCCCCCGCCATGCCTCACGATATGCAGAAATCCTCGAGCCTTCGGCTTTTCCGGAGCCGGTCTTGCGGCCAGCCCTGGACCGGAGGAGTGTACGCTCATCGTGTCGTGTCCCTCGGTGGCCTCAAAGTTCTCAACTGCAGCCGCTCGTGCTGCCGCAGTTGCCGCACTTGTAGCAGGCCCCGTTCGGCACCATCAGCATGCCGCACTCGGAGCACGTCGGCGCGCCCTCATGCGCGTCACGCAGCTTACTTGAGGAGTTCGCCGCCGGCATCGAAGCCATCACGGCTTCCATCATCGTCTGTAGCGGCTGCACGGGAGCAACGGTCACGGGTTGGTCGGTGTTTAGCTTCAGATAGTCGGACGAAATAAACCGCCCGCCCAGCCAGCGCGCGAGGTAATCCAGCACCGAAGAAACGAATCGGATATTCGGGTTCCCTGAAATGCCCGACGGCTCAAACCGCGTATTCACGAGTTTGTCCACGAACACTTTAAGCGGCACGCCGTATTGCAAGCCGAGTGAAACGGTCAGCGCCAGCCCGTCCATCACACCGGAAAGCGTCGAGCCTTCTTTCGACATCTTGATGAAGATTTCGCCAGGCCGACCGTCCGGATACATGCCTACGGTGATATAGCCTTCGTTCGCGCCCACGCTGAACTTGTGCGTCACGGAAGCGCGCTCGACCGGCATCTTTTCTCGTACGGCGCGCGCGAAGAGTTCGCGCTGCATCGGCTCCCCTGCGTCGGCTGCCGCGGCAGATTCAGTTTTCTTTTCCTCTTTCGAGCCACCCGCATTGAGCGGCTGCGAGCGCTTCGAGTTATCCCGGTAGATGGCCACGGACTTCAGTCCCAGCTTCCAGGACTCGATATAAGCGTTGCCGATATCCTCGATCGTGGATTCTTCCGGCATGTTGATGGTCTTCGAGATCGCACCGGAAAGAAACGGCTGCGCCGCCGCCATCATTTTGACGTGGCCCGTCCACGCGATGGATCGCCCGCCGCCCAAAGGCGCCAGCGAGCAATCGAAAACCGGCAGATGCTCCGCCTTCAGATAGGGAGCGCCTTCGATTTTTCCCTGCTTGTCGATGTAGGAAACGATTTCGCTGGTCTGCTCCGGCGTGTATTCGAGCCGCATCAGCGCTTGCGGCACGGTGTTGTTCACGATCTTGATCAGCCCGCCGCCGACCAGCTTCTTGTGCTTCACGAGCGCCAGATCCGGCTCGATTCCCGTGGTGTCGCAGTCCATCATGAAGCCGATCGTGCCTGTCGGCGCCAGCACGGTCACTTGCGAATTCTTGTAGCCGAACCTTTCGCCGCGGGCTAGCGCCGTATCCCACGATTCCTGCGCCGCCAGGAAGAGTTCCGTCTGCACGTGCTCCGGCTTAATGCCGCGCATCGCGTCGCGGTGCATGCGCACGACGTCCAGCATCGGCTCGCGGTTTACTTCGTAGCCCGGGAACGGACCCATTCTTTCGGCGATGCGCGCGGACTGCGCGTACGCTTCGCCGCACATCAGCGCCGTGATCGCTCCGCCCATATCGCGGCCTTCGTCGGAGTCGTAAGGCAGCGCCAGAGACATCAGCAGCGCGCCGAGATTGGCGTAGCCCAAGCCCAGCGGCCGGAACTCGTGCGAATTCTTCGCGATTTTCTCCGTGGGATAGCTGGCGCTGTCCACCAGGATCTCCTGCGCCGTAATCGTCACGTCCACGGCATGCTTGAACGCGGTCACGTCAAACTGACCGCTCGAACCGAGAAACTTCATCAGGTTCAGCGAAGCGAGATTGCACGCCGTGTCGTCCAGGAACATGTACTCCGAGCACGGATTCGAGGCATTAATGCGCGCCGTGTTCTTCGAGGTGTGCCAGCGGTTGATGGTCGTGTCGTATTGCATGCCCGGATCACCGCAATGCCACGTGGAATCCGCGATCTTGTAGAGCAAATCGCGCGCCCGCATCTTCTCCGCAGGCTGGCCGTCTGTTACGTTGCGCGTCCACCAGTCGCGGTCTTCTTCCGCCGCGCGCATGAAGTCGTCCGTGACGCGCACCGAATGATTCGCGTTCTGAAAGAAAATGGAAGCGTAAGCATCGCCATCGATTCCGGCGTCGTAACCCTGCTCGATCAGAACCTGCGCTTTGCGCTCTTCCTTCATCTTGCATTCGATAAATTCCACGATGTCCGGGTGATCGATGTTGAGGATCACCATCTTGGCCGCACGCCGCGTCTTGCCGCCGCTCTTGATCACGCCTGCGAAGGCATCAAAACCCTTCATGAAGCTCACTGGACCGGACGCAATGCCTCCGCCCGAAAGCGTTTCCTTGCTGCCACGCAGCGAGGAAAAATTGGTGCCCGTCCCGGAGCCCCACTTGAAGAGCATCCCTTCGGTCCGCGTCAGCCCCATGATCGATTCCATGTTGTCGTGCACGGAATTGATGAAGCACGCCGAGCACTGCGGCTTCGGCTGCACGCCCACGTTGAACCACACGGGCGAATTGAAGGCCATCTTCTGTTCGACGAGCAGGTGCGTCAGTTCGTCGCCGAACGCGTCGCGCGAAGCGTCGGAGGCGAAGTAGCCGCCTTCCTCGCCCCAGCGCACAATCGTGTTCACCACGCGGCTGATCAGCTGCCGCACCGAGCCTTCGCGCTCTCGCGATCCCGGCTTGCCGTGGAAGTATTTGCTGGTGACGATGTTCGTCGCCGTCTGCGACCAACTCTTCGGCACCTCGACGTCTTCCTGGCGGAAGATCGTCACGCCCTTTTCGTTTCCGATCAGCGCGGTGCGCTTGTCCCATTCCACCGCGTCGAACGGAGAAGTCTTTCCGTCCGTGAAATATCTTTCAAAGGGGAGACCCTTGGGCGCTCCCGCTCCCGTATTCTCCGGAGTCGTATCCGTGATCGGGGCTTTCCCAGTCATTACGTGTTTCACCGTTGCCATCCCGTTCCTCCGCTACCTCTCGGGTTCCCACACTTCGCGGGGGAACCCCTTTATTTTACTCCACTGCATCCTGCAGGGTGCTGGGTGGACCCTGAAGGTCACCACAGATCAAATCCAAGAGCCCAAATGCACGACCAAGGAAAAGGGCGACTGCTGAGCAGCCGACCTTTCCATCGACCGCCTCGCGGTCACGTCAAAAGCCGTTACGAAACGCCAATGCTCTGCCGCTGGCTGGTGGGTCTCACACAGCCTCACAGCAAATCCCGCGCCGAAATGCGGGCGCGGAGCTGAACTTCGCGCTCGATTTTTTTGTTTAGAACCCGGGCTGGTGTCGCGGAATCGAAACGGACCTATTATCTATCCTCGACTGGGCCCGCCTGGCGCTTCCACGTCCCCCGAATCTGGAATCGCAGTATCAACGTCTGTGAATTTCCTGTCAAGAGAAAAACGCAAAATGTGGTTGACGTTTTCGTACCACGTCTATTTGTAGTGGTGCCCTTTCTCAGGCAACTACTTCGCTTAGAACGACTTTCGCGCATTTTCTTCGCGCGCTACACTCTGGAGCATCTAATACCTTATGAAGCACTCGCCCCTCATTCTTTCACTTGTTTTTGTTTCCGTTCTGCCCGCGCAGCTCTCCGCCGAAAAGCAAGTGCAGCCATCCACTCCGTCTGAAATGCATTCCGCTTACGCAGAAAAAATCCGTATTCCCGGCGTCCCGAACTCCGGAAAGATCAACGATCATTTGTATCGCGGCGCGCAGCCGAGAGATCCGGGTCTCGTCGAATTGAAAAAACTCGGCATCACCACGATCGTAAATCTCCGCGGCGAAGACCCTGAAAAATCCGGCTGGGAAGAAAAAAGAGCGGAATCATTGGGCATTCGCTTCGTTCACATTCCAGTCCCCGGCTGGTCTCCGCCGACAAACGATCAGGTCGCGCAATTTCTCGCAATTTTTCGCGACAATCCGCAGGAGAAAGTTTTCGTGCACTGCCGCTTCGGCGACGACCGCACCGGCGTTTTTGTGGCCAGTTATCGCATGGCTTTTGAAAAACTGCCGGCAGAGCAGGCTCTGAGAGAAATGTATCATTTCGGCTTCAACGGTTTCTGGCACCCCTCAATGAGCGCTTTCGTCCGCGATTTTCCCACGCACCTGAACACCGCTCCGGCTCTTGTGCCGTTCAAAAGCAAAGAGTGACACGCGACTTTCCCGCGCTGTGCCGCTTCGCGGAAGTACTCGGTACTTATCGGTTTTTCCCGGAAAGAATTTCCACAGGTCCTCGCTGCTCGCAGCAAGGTTCGCCTCCGCAGATTAGAGTCTGCTTACCTGACTCTTTTGCTCTAGTACCTTCGTACTCTTCTCAATAGCACGCTCGCTTCATTTAATGGAACAACCCTCTCCGATACGCTCATATAGTTCGTCAGCTCCACTCTGAGGGAAAGGCCACCATGCAAGTAGGCCGCTATCAAGTTATCGATGTCATCGGCGCCGGCGCGAACAGCAAGGTCGTGCGCGCGCACGATCCTATGATTGGGCGCATCGTCGCCATCAAACTTTTTTCGCCGGCCCTGGCACAGGGCGCGGGCCGCGACCGCTTCCTGCAAGAAGCGCGCGTGGTCGGCCAGCTTTCGCATCCCTGCGTCGTCACGCTGCACGACATGGGCATCGACGAGCCGACGCAGACGCCCTATCTCGTGATGGAATTCATGGATGGGCAGCCGCTCGACAAGATTCTAGCCAAGGGCAGCGTTCCCCTGCCGCGCGCCTGCGCGTGGATGGGAGAGATCGCCTCGGCTCTGAACACCGCTCACCGCAAAGGCGTGATTCACGGCGACATCAAGCCCGCCAATATCTTGATTCTCGATGATGGCCGCGTAAAGCTGACCGACTTCGGCATGGCGCGCCTCGCGAGCCACGATAAGAAGGACACGCCGCTCCTTGGCACTCCCGCTTACTGGTGCCCCGAACAGATTCTGGGACGCCCACAAGACGCGCGCTCCGACATTTTCTCGCTCGGCATAGTCCTGTACGAGATGGTCACAGGCAAGCGCCCCTTCGATTCCGATTCGCTGCAGGGGATTTGCACGCGGGTGCTTTCCTCGAAGCCGCTTCCTGTTTCCCAGGCAAATCCTTCGGTCCCGACGGCATTCGACGCCATTGTCGCCAAGACTCTCGAAAAGGATCCGGCGCACCGATATCAGTCCATCGATCTCCTGGCGAGCGAATTGTATCCATTGGCCCGCCGCAAGACGGCGGCGCCAGTACCGACACCGCACACTAGTTTTCGCGAGCGTGCCACCAGACTGCTGCGCTCCGCATGAGCCCTGTTCTCGAGACCGGCCGCTACGAAATCATCGAGACTCTCGGTTGCGGCGGAACCAGCCGCGTCGACAAAGCGCGCGATACTGTCATCGGCCGAACCGTCGCGTTGAAATCATTTCTCCAGGGCTTTGGCAAGAACAGCGAGCAGCAATTTCTCCACGAAGCCCAGACCATCGGACGTCTCTCTCACAGCTCCATTGCCCAGCTCTATGACGTCAGCACCGATACCAGTGGCGCGCCTTTTCTCGTGATGGAATTTGTCTCGGGAAACAATCTCGAGCAATTGCTGGCGCACTCCCCGATACCGTTTGCCAGCGCGGCGCTATGGGCGGCGGATATTGCTTCGGCCCTGGCTTGCGCTCACCGGGCGGGAATCATTCACGGCGACATCAAACCCAGCAATATTCGCGTCACGGAAGATGACAGAGTGAAGCTCGTGGATTTCGGCGTGGCGCGCTTCGCTTCGCAGGTCTCCGGTTCCGACCGCGTGCTTGGCACGCCGGCTTATCTTTCACCCGAACAGATTGAAGGCCAGAAGCAGGACGGCCGCTCTGATCTTTTTTCGCTCGGCGTCGTGCTCTACGAGATGATCACCGGCGTACGGCCGTTCGCCGGAAATTCACTCGGAGAAGTCTGCGCGCAAATTCTTACCGCCAACCCCGTTCGACCATCGAAACTCAATCCTCTGCTGCCGGCGGCGCTGGATCGGATCATTGCGCGATGTCTTGCAAAGAACCCCGACGAGCGCTACCAATCTGGCAACGAACTGGCGCGCGCGCTTTATCTGGTGGCGCGTTGCGGCGAAAAGCTTTCCACTCAGCCAAATCGTCCTTACTGGTTCATGCGGCCGGCGCATCCGCGCGACCTATTGGCCATTGCGTCCGGGGTTTTGCTGCTGATAGGCGCTGTAAGCGCGGCAGGCTCTCTGCGAGACTGGGTTCGGACTCCTTCCCTGCCAGCCATCGCCGCCGTCCCCGCGAAATCTTCCCAAGATTTGGCGTTTGCCAAACACGCGCGCCTTCCTGCGGAGCCGCAAGCGCCGGCCGCGGCCGCTGCGGCAAAATCTGTTCCTCAAGCTTCGGCAAAAAAGCACGCGTCCACGGCAGGAGTGCCGCAGGCCGAGGAAATCTCTCCCGGCAATCCTGTTTCCGATCGTTTACCGCTTCCTTAACAAGTCTGATTTTTTCTCTATCGCAGACCTTTGATTATTTCGAGGAAAAGCCAAAATTCGGCGCTAGCTATTCATAACGGAGCGCTTCGACGGGATCGAGCTTCGCCGCTTTCATCGCCGGCCACACGCCGAAGATCAAGCCGATGCTCACGCTGACGATGATGCCAGTGGCAGCGGCCCATAGCGGCACGCTGCCGGGCCATTTCAGGCCCAAGCGCACCAGAATCACCAAGCCGTTCACCAGAACGAGCGCAATCACGCCGCCGGCTCCTGTGAGCGTCATCGCCTCGAGCAGGAATTGCCAGGTTATGTCTGCGCTCTTGGCGCCGATGGCTTTGCGGATGCCGATCTCGCGGGTGCGCTCCGTCACGCTGACGAGCATGATGTTCATCACGCCGACGCCGCCGATCAGCAGGCCGATGCCGCTGAGGACGATGGTGGCGAGAGCGACCATGCCGAGAATGCTGTGGAACTGTTCGATCTCTTGCTGGGAGGTCTGAATCGAAAAATTGTTTCGGCCTTCGTAGGGAACGTTGCGGCGGCGCCGGAGCACTTCGGTGGCTTGATCGACGGCTTGATCCAATTGGTTCGGATAGGCTTGAAAACGGATCTGATTTTCGTAAGCGCCGGGATAAATCTTTCGGAAAGTGTTGTAGGGAATCAGTACGCGCTTGTCTTCATCGTCCGCGCCGAACATGCCTTTCGGCTTTTCGACGACGCCAATCACGCGGAATGGCGAGCCGTCGATCATCACGTCTTTTCCGACGGGCGAGCCTTCCGGGAACAGCACAGGCGCGGCGTTTTCGCCAAGCATCACGACTTTTTCGCGATGAAGGTCGTCGCCTTCGCTGATGAAGCGGCCTTCGAGCGTCGCGGCATTGGCATAAACCTGGCCGAAATTCGGCTGCACGCCGCGGAAATCGATGGAAGTCACTTCGCCCGATTTGGTGCGCACCTTGTGATCTTGCTCCCACCATTCGACGAAGACCGTTACATCCTTGACCGCAGGGCAGCGCTCTTCAATGGCTATGCCGTCCTCGAGCGTGAGCGGCTTGCGCTCGCGCTCTTCCTTGGGGCGGCGGCCGTTGTGAGGGCCTTGCTCGAAGCGCGAGACAAAGGCCGTATCCGCCCCGTACTGCTTGATGTTGTCCTGAACTTGCGCGTCGAAGCCGGTAATCAGAGCGGCTACCAGCATGATCACGCTGACGCCGAGAACCACTCCAAAAACGGTCAGAATGCTGCGCAATTTGTGCGCGCGGAGCGTATCCATAGCTTGCTTCAGATTTTCGCCGTGTTGCTGCGCCATTGTTTTTGTGTGACCCGGCTCAGCCGGAGTCAGCGCTCCTCAGCCATCAGCCCGCAGTGCTTCGATGGGATCAAGTTTTGCCGCGCGCATGGCGGGATAGATTCCAAAAAAGAGACCCACCGCTGTTGAAACAGTGAGCGAGAGAATCACGGCGCTCATGGACGTGCGCATGGGAATCGATGTGGCGGCGCGCGCTGCCGCGACCAGCGCGTAAGCCAAAACAATTCCGATCATGCCGCCCGTGGCGGCTAACACCGCGGACTCAGTTACAAATTGAAGGACGATGTGCTTCTTTCTCGCACCGAGAGAGCGCCGCAGACCGATCTCTCGCGTGCGCTCGGTGACGCTTGCGAGCATGATGTTCATGATCACGATACCGCCGACCACCAGGAAGATGGCCGTCAAACCAACAGCGACCATGAAAATGTTTCCCGTCAGTTGTTTAAAGAGGCCCATGATCGAATCAGAGCCGATGATTCCGAAACTATCCGCCGAATCCCAAGATTGATGACGCCAAGCTCTGAGGAGCATGCGCGCTTCATCCTCGGAGGACTCCATCATCTCGGCGTTTCCAGCCTGCATGAAAAGAGTGAGTGAATCCCTCTGGTTGCCCCATTCCTTCGAATAGGTGCCGAGAGGGATATACATGAAGCGGTCCTGGGACTGACCGAAAGCGCTTCCGATTACGGCGGCTACGCCAATAACCGTGTAACTGTGAGAGCCGGCGCGAATTGTTTTGCCGATGGGGTCGACGTTATAGAAGAATTTTCTTACCACATCCGCGCCGACGAAGGCTACCGGCGAGTGATGCGTTTCATCCGCTTCGGTAAGGAATCTGCCGGAAGCCACGACTAGGTTGCGAACGTCGGAATAGTTTGGCGTAACTCCCTGGACGTTCACATCTTCGAGGAGTTCGTTTCCGGAGCGGACATCGGAGGATGTGCCAAGGACGGCCGCGATCTGCCTTGTGGTATGCATGCCCTCTTTGAGTTTGCTGAATTCGTCCGTGGTGACGAGGGGGCGCTTTTGCGCTTTGATCCACTCATCATTGCTCGTGATGATGCCGAAACGGGTTAGGACATAGACGTTAGCGCCGAGGTTGGCGGCCTTGTCGGCAACATAGAAAGTGAGGCCGTTGACGACGCTCATGACTACAACGAGCGTGGTTACGGCCAGGATAACCCCCAGTAACGTCAAGAAACTACGCAACTTATGGGCGCGGAGAGCATCGAGGGAGAGCTTGAAAGTCTCCATCGTGGTAACGGCCGCGCTGCGGAATCTGGCTAGGCTCCAAGGCACTCGGGCCGTTCGCGGAATCGCCCGCCCCATGCTGCCCAACCGTTCGATAGGAGCCACTCCCAAACAAACCTCCGCATGCTTTAGGTAATACGGGATGAAGGGTCGATTCGTTCCCGATATATAGACGGTCGAAGGGTCCCTAGGCTTTCATTAAATCTTAGCCACTTTCTGTCCTCTATCATTCTACTGGGTTTACACATCCCTCGCCGAGCCAGGTGCAGGTGAAGTGCGGCGTAGGCAAGGTCTAGGAAGGTCGATCGGGGCGAGTTTGCCTTTGTTTTCTGGAGCTTACAAGGTCGAGGGAGCGCCGTTGCTGAATTGGAAAGCAACAATTGTCCCCGCCCAAGAATCAGATTTAAGATTGGATTGCGGCTCTTTTGCCGCTCGACTCTATGGGCACGCGAACATTCCTTCTCGTTGCCGGACTTCTTCCGGCCTTTGCAGCCAACTCTTTGGCTCAGAATATAGCTGCGCCTCCGCCTCCTCAGACGGATGCCGAAAAGGTCGCTTTGCTGGACCTGGTTTTGGTGAATCAGAAGAAGAGCGACGAGGCCATGAACCTTTACGAGAGGCTGGAACGCGTAGAAATGCGCAAGAACAGCCTAGATTCGCCTTCGGGCGAGGTCAAGATTTCGCGCGTTGTTCCGGCAGGCACCGGCGTCGACCACATACCGATAGGCCCGGACGGCAAACCGACCGATCCCGACGCCTATCACGCGGAATTGCTGAAGCTGGAGCACGCCCTCTCCTGGGCTGCCGACGATGGCCATGCCCAGCGCGACGCCTACGATAAAATTGCAAAAAAACAGAAGGAGCGGAACGAGTTGATTGAGGCCACGCGCACCGCTTTTATCTACACCTTTGTTTCGACAGAGACGCGCAGGGGCCGCGTGCTTAACAAATACAGGATGGAACCGAATCCGGCTTACAAAGCTACTTCTCGATCGACGGCTATTTTTGCGAAAGTGCGCGGGTTTGTGTGGATCGACCCCGAAGCGGGCCAACTGGCGCGCGTGGAAGGCGAAGTTACCGAGGACATTACGGTGGGACTGTTCCTGGCGAAGGTGTACAAGGGCAGCCACTTCATGCAGGAACGGTATGAAATGCTACCCGGTTTATGGATGCCTTCGTTTTCTCAATACGATTTTGACGGCCGAAAATTGTTCAGCGCGATCTCGATCCATGAACGGACTTTTTACAGCCAATACCACCGCATTGGCCCTCCCAAAGAAGCTCTGGCCGTCATTCGTGCCGAATTAGGCAAGCCCACCGGCGCCATCGCAGATCCCTGAAACTTTGTCCTGTATACTGGGTTTAAGGTACTAGAACCAGCCTCGGCCCTCGAAGAAATCGGAGGCTTTATGACCCGGTCATTCGTTTACAGGAGTGCTCTCGCTCTCTGCGGGGCATTGATCTGTTCCGTGTGCTTTGCGCAGAGTCCCGGGCCTTCGGCACCTCAAAGCCCGGCTCCAGCCTCGGCGACGGCGCCTGCCGAGCCCCAGGGTGCCACCGCGACGGCCGCCGACGCCAAAAAGACCAAGAAAGTATGGACGAATGAGGATGTCAACGGCTTGACCGGTCCTGTTTCAGTCGTGGGAAGTTCAAAAAACTCCGGAAAAGCAAGCCCGAGCGCAAAGGCGGATGGGCAATACATTCTGAGCACCCGCAAGGAACTCGCGAAGCTGCAGTCGCAGTTGGATGACACGGAAAAGCAACTATCGGATCTCAAGGATTTTAGCGAAGGGAAGGCGCCAACTACCTCGAGCGGCTATGAGATCAATAAAGGCTACAACCGCGTGCCGGTGGACCAGCAAATTACCAGCCTGCAGGACAAGAAGAAGCAGTTGCAGGACAAGATCGGCGCGTTGCTCGATGAAGCCCGGAAAAAAGGCGTGGAACCCGGAGATCTTCGTTAGGCGCACACTTTCACAAGGCGTTTGTGTTTTTGGTTGGAAGCGATACGGCTTCCTCCTCCCGAGGCCAGCCAGTACCCAAGAGAACATGCCGCTCGCACGGTAGCAGCGCGTCGCGCGCGATTGCTTTTATACTCAAAACACAGGAGGCTTTATGCTCCGACCTTTCTTAACCGGCTGCTTTGTGTTTGCTTCCGCGGCTTTCGTGTGCGCCGCGCAGTCATCTTCCAGTTCGAGCCAACAATCAGAGACTCCTCCACCGGCTCCCGCTCCATCAACAACAACGCCACCTGCGGGAAAGACAGCGGCCGGCAAAGACCAGCCCGCCAGCAAGGATGGCGCGAAAGATACAAAGAAGCCGAAAAAGGTCTGGACCGAGGACGACATTTCAAAGGTGGGTGGAAGCATCTCGGTCGTTGGCGGCTCGTCATCTCCGGGCGCTGCCGAAGGTTCATCGCCGTCCACTGGCACAAGCCCCGAAAACTCCGCACAGGGAAATCAAGTCGAATACTATCGCGACCAGATTCGCCAACTCCAAGCGCAGCTCGACGCCACCGACAAGAAGATCGACGACCTGCGGAACTTCAAGGCCGACAATACTTCTTCTTCCGGCGGCATCAATCCCAATCATGGATATTCCATGACGCCCATCCCCGATCAGATCAAGCAGCTCGAAGAGAAGAAGAAACAGATCCAAGAGAAAATGGATACCGTTACGGATGAGGCCCGCAAAAAAGGCATTGAACCCGGCCAGCTTCGCTAATCTCTTCGACAACCGTTTCACGGCGCTGTAAAATTCGTAGGCCCGACCGGTGCGGGCACGTATGGGCCGTCGCTGGCACAGCTTTCCAGTTATCCGCCTTCTTGCTGTTCTGACTATGGTGGCGTGGCTCGCTCCTCTCGCTTCTACTTCTCCTGCTGCCGAGAACACTGGCTTCGACCTCCGGGGAAATCCCGTGGACCCGCTGAAATCGGCTGGCGGGAAGGTTGTCGTGCTGGTGTTCGTGCGGACGGATTGCCCGGTTTCTAACCGCTACGCGCCTTTCATTCAAAAGCTGAGTAGGGAGCATGCGGGGAAAGCCGCGTTTTGGCTGATTTACCCGAGCAAATCGGAATCGGCGGAAGCGATCCGCAAGCATGAACGAGAGTACGGCTATAAAATTCCGGCGCTGCGCGATCCGCAACATGTACTTGTAAAAGAGAGCCTGGTACGGATCACGCCTGAGGTCGCGGTGTTTGACGCGAGCAAGCGGCTCATATATCACGGCAGGATCGATAATCTTTACGAGGATATCGGGCGAGCCCGGAGCACTGCCACGACGCACGAGCTGGAGGACGCGATTTTCGCCGCGCGCACGGGCAAGAGTTTGGCCGTGGACGCGACTCACGGCGTGGGATGCTACATCTCGGACCTGGAATGAAGCGCGCGTCCGAAACTCTTTCTGTGTTTTTCCTTGTTCTTGTAGTCGCATCCGCGGGGCTTGCAGCGCGTCACTCCGCTGCGACGCCGCAGTCCGCGCCCACGCCTGCGCAGCCGCAGATCAGCTTCGACCGAGATATTGCCCCGATTGTATTTCGCAATTGCGCGCAGTGCCATCATCCCGGCGAGGCGGGGCCATTTCCGCTGCTTACCTACGCGGACGTAAAAACGCACGGGAGGCAGATCGCGTTTGTCACGAGCAAACGCATCATGCCGCCGTGGCTGCCGGAGCCAGGCGAGCTGAAATTTGCCGATGAGCTTCGCTTGTCGGAGGCGGAAATCGCGATGATTCAAACCTGGGTGGACCAGGGCGAGATCGAAGGAAATCCCGCTGACCTTCCGCCGCGGCCCGCATTTACGGCGGGCTGGCAGCTTGGCAAGCCTGACGTGATTGTCCGGGTGGAAAAACCCTATTTGCTTCCCGCAAGCGGGAGCGATTCGTATTGGAATTTTGTGTTTCGAACGCCGGTGCATCGCTCGCGATGGCTGAAAGCGATTGAAATCCGGCCGGGAGATAAACGGCTTGTGCATCACGCGAATGTGCTGGTGGACCGCGAAGAGTCCGGACGTAGGCTTGAAAAAGAACCGGGGGCAGGATTCGGCGGAATGGAACTCATTATTGAGTCGGAAGCTTTCGATCCCGACAGCCATTTTCTCTTCTGGAAACCGGGCTCGCCGCCGTATGTCGAGCCGGATGGCATGGCATTGCGGCTAGACAAAAATACGGATCTGGTCTTGAACACACATCTTCAGCCATCGGGAAAACCGGAGCTGATTCAGCCAACACTGGGGCTGTACTTCACGGACAAGCCGGCGACGATGCATCCCATCCTGCTGCAGCTCGAAAATGACCGCGTGCTGGACATTCCGCCGGGTGCGAAGAATTTCCTGGTCTCTGACGATTTTACTTTACCGGTCGATGCGAGCGTCTTGGCCATTTATCCACACGCGCACTACCTCGGGAAAGACTTGCTGGCGCTTGCGACGCTTCCCGATGGAACGAAGAAAACACTAATTCACATCGGCAGCTGGGATTTGAACTGGCAGGCCGTCTATCGCTATAGGGAGCCGGTGGATCTGCCAGCGGGAACGACCATCTCGATGCGCTTCACGTACGACAACTCGGTGGACAACATTCGCAATCCGAACCAGCCGCCGAAGCGCGTGATGGCCGGGAACCGGGCGGTCGATGAGATGGCGCATTTGTGGCTGCAGGTGCTGCCGCGTGAATCCAGCGATACCACAGCGGATCCGCGCATGGCGATTCAGGAAGCGCTGGCTTTGCACCACATTCAAAATAATCCCGACGATTTCGAAGCGCACTACAACCTCGCGGCTCTGTTTCAAATGAGAGGCGATCTGCCTGGCGCGCTGCTGCAGTTTACGGAAGCGGTCCGCATCCGGCCCGATGACTCGACGGCCAACAACGCGCTGGGCGGCGCGCTTTTGGCGAGCGGCCATGTCGATCGGGCCATAACTCATCTAAACGCCGCGCTCGCGGGGCGACCTGATTATTTCGATGCGCACTACAATCTTGGAAATGCTCTGGCTTCCCAGGGGGATTTCCAGGGAGCGCTTTTGCACTTCCGCGCCGCGGTGCGGCTTAATCCCCAGGACGCGAACGCCGAGGCAAATCTCGGCAGCGCGCTGGCGGAGACGGGAAACTTGAGAGAAGCGCGACTTCATTTCGAGCGGGCTTTGCAAATCGATCCCAAGAATGAACTGGCGCGCGAAAACCTGGAGCAACTGAACCGCGAGTTACCCAGCCAGCCCAAATAACGTGGCGCCGGCTCCCCCCGCTCAGAAACCATGCATGCCGCCGCCCGGGGACCGCCAAGCCAACTCTTTCACGCGTTCTCGCCGTCCAAGCGTGCATGCTGTTATCATTTGCGGGCGCTTGGAACTTTTGGCGCGCGAATCACGCAACATTTCCCCTGTAAGGGTGTTTTGTATAAACATCGAACGCTTCAATTTATGGCTCACGTCTCGCCCAGTTTCGCGCGCCGATCGATTCTTGCCGTCCTGGTGCTCGGACTTGCCTTCTCGATAGCAACGAGCGGAACCTCGCACAGCCTTTCGCCGAAAGAGCGCGAAGAGGTGTTTGAAAAGGTCTGGAAAGAGGTCGATGAGCATTACTACGATCCGGAATTCGGCGGCGTGAAGTGGCCGGAAGTCCACGAGCGTTATTTGCCGCTGGTGAAGGCAGCAAAAGACGACCCGGAGTTCTACTCGATTCTGGATCGTATGACTGGAGAGCTGCACGATGCGCACACGCGCTTCACAGCCCCTGAGCAATGGGCAAATCGGAAGAAGCATCAGGGTGTGAGCATCGGTTTCCGGCCGGTCTTTGTGGAAGACAAGATTGTGGTGACGGACGTTTTCCCGGGCAGTAACGCGGCGCAGGCTGGCGTCGAGCCGGGCATGATTGTGACTGCCCTCGACGGGCATCCGATCGCCGAGCGTCTGTCCGAGGCTGCAAAGACGGTTTTGCCGTATTCGACCGAACGCGCCACGAAGTTGCGCGTTCTGAGCAGTGTTTTTTCTGGTTCGCTCGAAACTCCATTCGCCGCAACCCTCGAGCGCGAGAACGGGTCCTCGTTCGAAGTCAAGTTCGCGCGGCAAACTCTTTCCGTGGAACCACGCGTTAGTTCCGCAAAATTGACCTCGGGTTTTGGATACATTCGATTCGATGAATTTCAACCCTCGCTCGTCAAAGACTTCAAAAGGGCCGCTGAGAATCTCGGCAACACTCCGGGGCTGATTCTCGATCTTCGCAGGAATCGCGGCGGCGTCGGGGCCACTTTGGAAGCCATGGCAAACTTGTTCTTCGAGAAGAAAACTCTGTTTGAACGGAGGATGAGCCGGAAGCAGGTTACCGCCTCCGAACGCGATGGACATCAGGCCGAAGAAAAGCAGTTCTACGTCGGCAGAACCGGAGGGCAAGTCTACTCCGGGCCGGTGGTCATTCTGGTAAGCGAATACTCGGCCAGCGCAGAGGAAGTGTTTGCGGCCGGCATGCAGGACTCCGGGCGCGCGGCGCTGGTGGGCGGTCAATCCTGTGGCTGCGTCCTTGGGATTACGCATGACAGGGTGATGACAGGCGGCGGCGTGCTGGAAATCAGCGAGGTTCTTTGGTTTTCGCCGAAGAATCGCAAACTCGAAGGCGAGGGCGTGATTCCGGATAAAGTAGCCTTACCGACGATTGCTTCGCTGCGAGAAAAGCGCGACGTGGTTTTGGAGGAAGGCGAAAAAATGCTGCAAGAAATGGGGTCTGCAAAGCGGGCGACCGCGACCCGCTGACGGCACCCGTTGCGCCTGCTAGGGATTGCGGGTCTCTACTCGACGCGCAGAGCGCGCATCGGATCGATGGACGCGGCGCGCCATGCCGGCAAGACACAGGCAATGCCCGCAACAAAAAAGAGGATCGAAGCGGCGGCGATCAATGTTACTGGATCGCGCGAACTCCCTCCGGCCCAGGAAGCCACGACGCGATTCAGAACAACGCTCAAACTTAATCCGACGGCAATGCCGGCGCCGAGCATGGTGGCGGTAGAGCCGAGGACGAGCCGCACAACAGAGGCTGGTCGTGCACCCAGGGCCATGCGAATGCCCAACTCCTGGGTGCGCTGAGTAACGGCAAAAGAGACCACGCTGTAGAGCCCCGTTGCGGCAAGCACGAGCGCAAGAGCGGCAAAGAGGCCGAAAAGTGTCGCGATAAAGCGCTCGCGTCCCCAGCCGTCCGTGTCGAGCCACCAGGTGAGCGTGTGATCACGGCCGACGACTAGCTCGGAGTTCACCTCGCGCAGGCGCTCCTTGACGGAACGAATGGTTGTCTCCGCGTCACCGCTGGCGCGGACAAGGAACGCTTCATCCGCCGGCAAAATGAAACTATAGGGCAGAAAAATCGCGGGTTTAACAGGGTTGTCCAGTGTGTCGTTTTTTGCGTCCCCGACCACGCCGATGACTTCGAGCCAATCATCGGGAGATTCGGCCGATAGAAGATTGCCCTGATCGATCTTCAGCATGGGGCTGCGAACGCTTTGGCCGATAGGATCGAGATCGCCGAGATATTGCTTCACGAAGGCCTGATTCACCATGGCCAGATGCGCAGCACGCTTGGACTCGCCGTCGTCGAAAATTCTTCCGCGCAACAAGGGGATGCGCAGCGTCGATAGCAATTGGGGACTGACAAGCGTCAGCACGGCTTGCGCGTCCGTCAGAGTCGGTTTGCTTTGGACTTCAATCTTGGCGTTGAAGCCTCGAAAGCCGGGGAACCAGGTGGTGGAAACGCCCGCTTCGTCCACTCCCGGCGTTTGTGCCACGACCAGCCGGATCATTTCGTTCTCGTTGATGCGCTCTGGCCACGTGGTGGTGGCGCCCTTGGGCAAAGCGACGTACATGGCAAAAACGTGGTCGGGATCGAAGCCCAGCGGTGTGTGCATCTTGGCGACAAACGTCTTCATCGCGCCGCCGGCGCCAGCGAGCAGCAAGAGCGTGAGCGCCACCTGCCCGGCGATCAAGAGGCGGTGCGTGTTGCGGCTGCGCGCGCTGCCGGTTAGCCGAAGACTGCTGGCTTGTATGAGGGCGCCCAGCTGGGGGCGTGAAAGCTGATACGCGGGAGATATGCCGAAGAGAATTCCGGTGAGCAGGGCTATGCCCGCGCTAAAGATCAAGACCATGCCGTTCACATGGATTGCGGCCTCGTGCGGAAACGAATAGTAGGGGAGCATAGTGGAAAGAGCTTTTACGCCCCAATAGGCGGCCAGGACGCCGAGCGCCGCGCCCGTAACAGAAAGAAGAACGGATTCGGTGAGTAGCTGGCGGATCAGCCGGCCGCGTTCGGCGCCCATAGAGGTGCGCACGGCGAGCTCGTGCTGGCGCGCCGTTCCACGAGCGAGCAATAGGATCGAGACGTTGGCGCAGCCGATGAGAAGGAGCAGGACGACAGCCCCGAACAAGAAGACGAGGGTTCCTGCGAAGCGGCCCAGAACTTCTTCATTGAGAGAAACAATCTTGGCGCGCATATTCTGCGGATAATTTTTCGGATCGTCCTTCGCAAAACGGTCCACGAGCGCTTGCATCTCGGCCTGTGCGGCAGGATATTTCGTTCCAGGCTTCAGCTTTATGAAAGAGTTCCAGTAATAGTGGGGATCGGCGCTCGGCAGGGCGGGCAGGTAGACGTCGTCATCGCCCCAGGTGAAACGCGGCGGGACGACGCCGATGACCGTGTAAGGTTTGTGGTCGAGCTCGATCGACTTTCCTATGACCTCGTGGCTTGCACCGTATTGATGCTGCCAGAAGAGATAGCTGAGGACGGCAACCGGCTCGGGGTTGCCGCCAGGGGCGTCTCCGGGAGTGAACTCGCGGCCAAGCAGCGGCGGGACGCCCATGTAGTCGAACATGTTCGGCGAATAGAGGCCAACATTCACGGTTACGGGAAATTTTTCACCGGTGAGATTTTCCTGCTTGTCGTCTTGCAGAAAGGCTTCATCGACCGAGGAGGCTTTCTGAACTTCCTGGGCCTGTGTGCCGTTGACGATGAGCAGAGGGCCGCGGCCATTTTTGTCGCGGAGCTCGACGTGCACCATGCGATTTGCGTCCTTGTAGGGATACGGATCGAGGAGTACGCCATAGACGACGCTGAAGATGGCGGTTGTGGCCCCAATTCCCAGCATCAGGGAAAGCACCGCGCTAATGGCAAAACCCGGCGCTTTGAGGAACTGCCGAAACGCGAAGCGTACATCCTGCACCAAGGTCCTCATGCCCAGCCTCCGAACGGAGATATACCTGTTAAGACGTTGAGAAAGCGGATTGGTTCCCTGGATGGGAGTAAATTACACGAAACTTATCGCTCAGGCTGTGCGAGCAACTTCGTAGAGAAATTCCACGTGGGCGCGGACGGCGTCATCCATCCCCGCGACTTTCGGGTTGCTCGATTCGATCAGGTAATACTCATCGGGCGCGTGGGCGCCGTTGCCGTGCCCCATCCCGAAATGGCCGGCGGGAAGATGCAGCGGTTCGCCTGTGAAAACGAAACCGGGCCAGGAACCGGCGAGGCGCGGAAGCAGCACGGGATCGATTCCGTTTTTCTTGTAGACGGCGATGGAAGCGCGAATGATAGAGGAATCGGCGGGTGTGCTCGTTGGATCATAGCCGCCGCTCATGTTGACTTCGATATCGCCGAAGCCTTTCTTCGCGAGGTGCGTTTTCAGCGCGGCGAGCGCTTCGGCTGCGGTCATGTCTGGAACTAGACGCATATCGATTTTTGCGACCGCTCTGCCGGGCAAGATGGTTTTTCCGCCAGGACCCGTGTAGCCGCCGACCAAGCCCTCGATGTTTACCGTTGGACGCGAGCAGAGCAGCTCGAGCGATTCTTGCCAGCTCACGTCGTGGACCCAGTGTTCGACACCCATTTGCTTTTTTGCGTCGGCTTCGCTCAGACGGCGCGCGGCTTCCGCGATCATTTTCTTGTCGGTGTCGGAAAGCGGCCGCGCGTTGGCTGCGAAGCCTTCGATCACTGGATCGTTTCCATCCGGCGAAACGAGAGTCACGAGCGCTTCGACGAGATGCCAGGCGGGACTATCTACGCGCGCTTTGTTGCTCGAGTGCAAATCCTTCTTGGGTCCGCGGCCCCAGCGTGCGCCGCTCGAAACGAGCTCGAGCTCGACGACGCCTTTCGCGCCGAGAGTCATGGTCACTTCGCCGTTCAGACCTTGCGCCGCGTACGGCATGAAGACCGACGTGCATTTTTTCAGAGCCGCGGCGATTTCTGGTTTTCGCACGACTTGCGGAAAATGCGGCGAGCCGATTTCTTCCTCGCCTTCCGCGACGAAAACAAAATTCACCGGCATTTTTTTGCCCGCCCCGCGCATGGCGTGCAGCGCGCTGAGGAACGTCGCTTCCGGGCCTTTCTGGTTGACGGCTCCGCGGCCTACGAGCACTTTTCCGAGGCCGGGTTTATCTACCAAGGCCGCATCGAATGGGGGCGAGGTCCACTCCGATGGATCGGCCTGCTTCACGTCGTACATGAAATAGAGGCCGACGGTGCGCGGCGCGCCGGCGTCCAGCGTGGCAAAAATCCCCGGTTGGCCGTCGGTGGGAACTTTCGCGACTTGGTCGAAGCCTGCCTCGCGGAGCATGCGCATGGTCACCTCGCAGCCTTCGTTCATGCCGCGATTTTCCGCGGCGATGGAGGGCTGCTGTATCCAGTGCTGCAAGCGCTGCACGGATTCCTCGTGGCGCTTCTCGATTTCGGCGCGAATGCCGTCCATTTCGTCCGCGGGCACGGCTGGAGCCGCAGACGCGCGCGCCCAGCTCGGCAAGGCGAGCGCCGCAGCGCTGGCGGCCGCGCCTTGCAGGAAAGTTCGCCGGTCGGCTGCCGTCTCGCCGTTCAGGGTGCTCTCGAATTCAAATTCACGTTTCATGATTTCCCCCGGCAGATTTTCGTGCGATGAATCAACAAAACCGTACTTCAGGCGTGAGCTTCGTTAGCCTGCTCCGGCGGCTGCGGCAGCCAAAGCCTCAACACTTCGGCGGACTCCGGCTGCACTTCGCGGAACTTCATCCCCATACCCAGAAATGCCTGAGAATGGACAACGGTCGCGGGAGCTTCGAAGGCATGCGTTTCCGTAAAAATGCGTAAGTGGACGAGCGTTCCGTCCGGTAGAGGGTTGATCGTATCCACGTAACACCCTTTGAGACTTAAATCGCTGATCTGAGAACTCATGCGCGCGCCGGAATTCTCTTCCATAAGCTCCGCATCAGCGATGAAGGGATAGCGCGGCTCAGACCGTTGGGTATGTTCCATGATTCTCCCCCTCCCAAGCAGGCGGGTATTCTATCCCCAATTGCCCGCTGTGCGCCCCCAAAAGTCGGCCGCGGAAGGGTGAAGCCCGAACGGCATCCTGCGGAACTCGGTCGGCCTGCGTTGACGGAAAGCTGCGCCTAGGGCCCACCTGCCCGTGCGGACAGTCTCTTTTCCACTACCCTGCACCTCGACGAGTCCATCTTTCCGGAAATGCAACTCATAATTGAACATAGATTCATTCACACGAATGCGTGTGTTGGAGGAAAATATGAACCGCAGGCTCGTGCCCCTCGTTGCCTCGGCCGCTGTCGGAATGTTTTTTTCCGTTTATTCGTCGGCGCAGAATCCCTCGCCCAACGTTGCGCCCGTAACCCCGGTCAGCTCCGTCACGAAAGTGGATCCGAGCGTGGCGCCTCTCCCCAGTACGAAGGACTTGCTGCAGAAATTTGAAACGGTCAGCGGAGGCCGCGCGGTCTGGGCCGGTTTTACGACGCACTATCTAAAGGGCATTTATCAGACCGAGGACGCTTCCGGCTTCGCAGCGATTGAAATTTTCAGCAAAGCGCCGAACAAAACTCTCTATAAAATCACCTTCTCGAACGGCGTGGTGGTCCGCGAAGTGTGCAACGGCAAAATAGCGTGGATCGAGGATCCCGCCGGCGGTATGCATGAAATCACCGGCCCGGCGCTGGAAAGCCGCATCCGCCAGTCCAATTTCAATGATCGTGCCGACGCTCTCTTGATGGCCGTTACCGGGCACGTACTGGGAGTGGAAAAAGTGGGCGCGCACACCACCTACGTGCTGGAATTTACTCCGCAAAAGAAACTTACCTCGAAGATCTATTTCGACACGGAAAGCGGCTTCCCCGTTCGCACCGACGACACGCTGCACCGCGAGGACGGCGACTATAAGGTGGAAAACTACATGGAGGACTACCGGGAGGTCGACGGAGCTTATTTCGCGTTCCGCATGCGGCACGTCGAAAAAGGAAACGTGTTTACGCTGCGGTTGACGCAGATCAAGAACAATGTTCCGGTGGACGATTCCATCTTCTTGAAGCCCGCGTCGGCGCCCAAATAGGGTCCTGGCGCAAACGGACAGAACTCTTTTAAGGGAAAAACAAAGCGGGGCGCGAAAGATCGCGCCCCGCTTCGTTTTTGGTGGTTGTGCCCTCGCGGGTGCCGTACTTATGCGAGAGGACGGGGAGTTATTTCGCGGCCGCGGCCGATATTTCCTTCTCGATTGGTGCGCCAATCAGGTTTCCCCACTCCGTCCATGAGCCGTCGTAGTTGCGCACGTCCTTGATGCCCAGGAGGTACTTGAGGACGAACCAGGTGTGCGAGCTGCGCTCTCCGATACGGCAGTAGGCGATGACTTCGCGATCGCCGCTGATGCCTTTCGCGGCGTAGAGCTGCTTCAGCGCGTCGCCGCTCTTGAACGTGCCGTCTTCGTTGACGGCTTGGGCCCAGGGAATGTTTGCCGCGCCGGGGATGTGGCCCGCGCGTTGCGCGGTCTCCGTCATGCCAGGAGGCGCGATGATTTTTCCTGTGAATTCGTCCACCGATCGCACATCGACGAGCTGCGCGCCAGACTTCTTCTCGATGGCCGCGAAAACGTCGTCGCGCTTCGCGCGGATCGCGGCGTTCGCTGCTTTCACTTTGTAGGATGTTGCCGCGGACGAGGGCTTGTCCGAAGTGAGCGGGCGCTTTTCTTCGAGCCACTTCTTGCGGCCGCCGTTCATGATCAGAACTTTTTCGTGGCCGTAGTATTTCAGTTGCCAGAATGCCCAGGCCGCGAACCAGTTGTTGTTGTCGCCGTAGAGAACGATGGTCGTGTCCGGAGAGATGCCGGCTTTGCCAAGCAATTCCTCGAAAGCGATGGGCTGCGCAAGATCTCGGCGGAGAGCGTCTTGCAGTTCGGTTTGCCAGTTCCAGGAGATGGCGCCGTCCACGTGGCCTTGATCGTAGGCGGTGGTGTCGACGTCGACCTCTACAACGCGAAGGCCCGGGTCTTTCGAGTGAGCAGCCACCCATTCGGTGGTTACGAGTACTTCTGGATGCGCATAGTCAGACATAGTGTTTCCCCTTCAGGTTAGACGTAAGGAGAAAAGAGTAGCGCAAATGAGGCTGTAAATCACCCTCTTTTCTATCGACATTCCAGCAACTGCCTCCCCCCGTCCCTGAGGCCAGCTAACCTGTTTATTTAGAATAGTTTGTGGAACGCTAGTCGGCAATCTCCAGCTTGCCGTTTCGCGTTTCCCACTCGATCCGTACGACCCAGTCGTAGTGCATTCCTTCTGCCTTCAGCCACGATTCGAGTGTTTCGCGGGAGTCAGAACGGAACTCGGCAAACATCTTTCCTTCGAGCATGTTGACCAGCACGCGGTCGGCACAAGCCGGGCCGCCGCCCTGCATGCGTTGCGCGAGGGTCTCGGCACCTTGGCGCGTCAGGCAAGCGAGCGTGTGTTGCGAGAGGTAGCGTGGCATGGGAACTCCTGAGTGTGAGTTGGAGTTCAAGTATTTCACAAAGGGCAGCGTCATAGAAGGCGCCGCGCATGCGCGCGGCGGCAAAGACCAGGATATTTAGCGTTGCGGAATTGCTTTGCGTTGAAATGATGCAACTCGAAATGAAGCGAAAAACAATCCGGGACACAGAAGCGCCGAAGGACAATGTGAGCGAACGGCCTAGAAGAATAATCGACGAACTCCAGATTGAGACAACACTGTAGAGAGGAACTCGCCAACAGCTGTCGAATTCTTCAACAAGACCGTATGATGGAGTGGGCTCTCGTCTATCGCGGGGCCTACAGATCTCAATGCCGCCCACCACCACAAATAGTGGCCTTCACGAGTTCGTAAGCGAGCGTGTGCTCGTGAGGTACGCGCGTCCCGGCGTTCGGGCTGCTGATCTTGGCGCAGGGCCGGGCGCGATGACCGCAAGGTTGCGTTCTTTTGGATGTGATGTCGTGGCCGTCGACCGTAATGCCAACGGCTTCGAAGCCGGAGTACCGCATTGCTCGATCGATTTCAATAACATGGATTTCGCATCGCAACTTGGCCAAGGGGAATTCGATCTCGTCACCGCCATCGAGGTGATCGAGCACGTCGAAAACCCAATAAGCTTCTTGCGCAATATAGGCAAGCTACTCGCTCCCGGCGGCGTTGCTGCAATCACCACGCCGAACGTGGACTCGTTGCCAGCTCGCTTGAAGTTTCTTGTTGCAGGGAAAATCAGAACCATGGACGAGCACGGGGAACCTACGCATATTTCACCGATCTTCTTCGATCTTCTCCAGCGACAGTTTCTCCCCCTCGCTGGAGTAAAACTCCGGGAACACTTGGTCTTTCCTCCAAATGGCTATCAGCTCACGCGCAAACCGTTGGCATGGATGCTTCGCATCGTCTCTATGGCTTTTACAAGCGAATCCATCTCGGGGGACAATCATCTTCTAGTCATCGAAGCTGCATACTGAAGCTTTTCTCGTTGAGTCTTTCGACGTTCGATTCTCACGCCCCAGTCCAACGACTTTTTAGACGGAGAAAAGGCCCTTCGTAGTATTTTCTGGAAAGGAAGGCCACTATCGAAGCGAGTCCAGCGGCGCAAACAAATCGCAGGGACAATAGCGTCATTTTCCCTAAAGCAAGGGTGCGCCGATGGCCAGAGGCGCCTCGGTGTTGATGCATGCAAGAAAGGGAGCGTTTGAACGCGCGATGGCCGCGTTCCTTGCGCCTGAAATCCCCAGGTTCTCAGGAAGACGGAGAAGCAAGATCTGAGCGGAGTTCCGCGCCCAAGCGGGAAGCCTCACGGGTTCAAGGAACCGTCGACGACGACGAAGATACTGGCGATCGTACAAGTCTGCGCGACGCAAGCTGAGAGGGTCGCGGCGAGAGCTTTCGCACGCTCACCGTAAACGGGAATAACGGCGTCCACCTCGGGCTTTCTATCTTTCCGCTGATCCACCATTCGTTAAGGCAGCACCGCGTCTCATCTCCGTGAATTCTAGAACCCACTGACTACTTCGTACTCGCTCCATCATATACGGTGGGCGCAAAGCAACCCTATCCGCCAGGATAGTGTTTGCGTCGAACGGCGAACAACCGCCCCGCCTCCGTCCGAAAAAACCAGGAGTGCGGCCCTTTCTTCCCTTGCTGTATACTCAGCTTTCTTATTCATCACTGCGCGTCTGCCGCGCGCCCAAGCACTGCTCTTGGCGGGAAGCGAAAGGGTCATGCCGAACGCGAAAGAGTCTCTTCGTCTGAACCTCGGGTGCGGGCTCCAAACGCCCGATGGGTGGGTCAATGTCGATGGTTCCTGGAATGCCAGACTGGCCAAGCGCCCGCGCCTCCGGCGCCTGCTCACGTCCATGCATTTCATTGCGAAGGACAAGTACGCTATACCGTGGAGCTCGAAAGTCTTCATCCACGACATCCGGAAGCCGTTACCATTCCCCGACGGTTCGGCGAGTGTCATTTATGCTTCCCATGTTCTCGAGCATCTGTACTTTGAAGAAGGCAAGCGGCTGATCCACGAAGCGTTTCGTGTGCTCGGTGCGGGCGGCGTTTTGCGCGTTGTGGTTCCTGACCTTAATACGATCGTCCAGGAATATCTCGGAGAGCGCCCGTTTGGACAGCTATCGGGAGAACTTGGCCCTCTTAGACCGGCGGACCGAATGAATCACCGGCTTCTGATGCACTCGCCGAACACTCCCAGCGGTCACTTGCTGTATCGAATCTACAATGCGTGGCAGGATTTTCATTCCCATAAGTGGATGTATGACGCCGATTCGCTCATCGCTCTGTTTCAGGCGGAGGGGTTTGCCGACGCGAGGTGCAGAGGATGCCGCGAGAGCCAAATAGAAGACGTCGACAAGGTCGAAGACCAAAGCAGGATTCTCAATGGGGCAGGGGTCTGCGTCGAGGGTGTGAAGCCGATTTCCTAGGGATTCAAAAAACTCGCCGAGGTTCCCAAAATTGCGGTTGTTTAAGGAAGTTCACGCGCCTAAGTGACGCTGCCTGACTTCGGCCCTCCGAGGGGTATGATAGAAGCTAGATGCGGCTTGCTTCCCCAATACGCTCAGGAATTGTTCAGAGACGGTCGTTGCTTCTGTTCGGCACTCTTGTGGTCGGCGCTTTTGCCGCCTACAAATCCGCCCAGTATGTGATAAATGACGACATAACAGGCCTGGCTTATGCCGTCATGTGCATCCTGGGTGGGGCAATCGTCGTTGCGATTCTTCACAACTGGCGAAACGGCGTGTATTTTTTCCTGAGCTGGCTGCTGTTCGAGGATTTTGCGCGGAAATTCCTCGGCAATAACATGGCGATTTACTTCGCGAAGGACTTTCTTGTCCTGGTCGTGTACATCTCGTTTTTTGTGGCCTTTCGCCGCAAAGAAGTGACCATCTTCCGGCCGCCTTTTCTCGTGCCGCTCTTTCTTTTTATTTGGTTCGGCGCGATGCAGGTATTCAATCCGGCTTCCACACACATCATGTACGGCCTGATGGGCTTCAAAATATTCTTCTATTACATTCCATTGATTTTTATTGGGTACGCGCTCCTAAATTCCGAGGCAGATCTGCGCCGTTTTTTCACAATAAATATGGTTCTAGTGCTTGTCATCGTCTCTCTGGGTATCGCCCAATCCATTATTGGTCCGGGCTTTTTGAATCCCGAGGTTCAGGCCGAAGAACTTCGTCTGCTGAGCGGGCTGTATCGCGTGTCAGAATCGGGCGCTACCGCTTACCGGCCTACTTCTGTGTTCGTCAGTGCAGGCCGCTACGCGGATTTCATTATGGTGGCATGGATTCTGGTTCTGGGATTCAGCGGCTACCTGCTCCTGCGCCATAAAAAGGGGAGAACTCTTGCCTTTATAGCCCTCCCGATAACGGCAGCCGGAGCATTCCTGACTGCGTCCAGAGGTTCTTTCATGTGGGGAATGATCAACGCGGTAGCAACCAGCATTGCGTTTGTCTGGGGCGCTCCGTGGCGCCAAGGGGAAGCGTTGCGAGTGTTCCGCTCGATGCAGCGAGTTGCCATTGGCATCGGACTGGGAATGGTTTTACTCTTTTTTGCTTACCCTGAAGCCCTCCAGTCGCGGCTAAACATTTACAAAGAAACGCTGCTGCCTAGTAGTCCGACTAGTGAACTCACGAACCGTGGCTGGACCTATCCCGTGGCCAACTTTGTCGGGGCCTTCAGCTACGACCGCTGGCCCTACGGGTATGGTATTGGAACGACATCGCTGGGCGGCCAGTATGTCGCTCGAATATTTAACGTGAAGCCGCCGGTCATGGGAGTCGAAAGCGGATACGGAACGCTGGTCGTTGAGATGGGGATCGGAGGGTTGGTCCTTTGGATCGTCATGAGCGTGGCGATTTTGTTTTCCGCGTGGAAGGTAGTTAAGAAGCTCAAGGGTTCGCCCTGGTTTCCCCTTGGGTTCGTGATTTTCTGGTATGCCTTTTTCATGTTTTTCCCCGCTACTTTCGGTGGCATTCAGGCTTATGAGGATTTCCTTTTGAATGCGTACCTTTGGCTGCTGCTCGGTTTGCTCTTCCGGCTTCCAACCCTCACGCTTTCGGCGCAGTACGCGGCTAACGCTCCTGTAAGTGAACCGGCGCGCCGCTGGATCCGCTGACTTGCGGCTCGCGGTTGTCTCGCCATTCGTCGACCGGCGCCATGGCACGGAGCGCGCCGTAGCGGAATTGGTCGAGCGGCTCGCTCGCGATTACGGCTGCGAGATCCATCTCTATGCGCAGCGCGTCGAAGACCTTTCCTTAAGCGGACACAAAGCGCAGCAAGCAGGCTCCATCTTCTGGCATAAGGTTCCGTCCATCGCCGGTCCGCATTTGGCGCAATTCCTGGCCTGGCTGTTATTCAACGGGTGCTTGCGAAAGTGGCACACGACCTTCGGCGGCGCTTCTTACGATCTGGTTCTGTCGCCGGGAATCAATTGCCTCCATCCAGATGTGGTGATCGTTCACGCGCTGTTTTATCGATTGAGGGAACTCGCGCGCGAAGAGAACGAGGACGCGAGCGCGCAAGCCGGCATCTTCCGAAGGATTCACCGCAAGATTTACTATGCGCTCCTGACTGCGCTAGAACGCCGGATTTACAGTAATCCCAAACTCGCTCTTGCGGCCGTTTCGAAGCACACGGCAGAGCTTCTGAAGGAGCATTTTCGCCGGGAAGATATCTGCGTGGTCCCGAACGGCGTGGACGCGAAGCATTTTTCCGTGACGGCCAGGCTCGCCGGACGCTCTGAATCCCGGCGGCGGCGTGGTTTTCGCGACGAGGATTTCGTTTTGCTTCTGATTGGCAACGATTGGTCGAACAAGGGGTTGTTTACGGTTTTGGACGCCATGGCGGCTCTCCCTGGTCTGCCAATGAGATTGCTGGTGGTGGGGAGCGATACGGCGGCGTCCTTCCAGGAGCGCGCCCGGCAACTTGGTGTGCAGGAGCGGTGTCGTTGGGAGGTTTCAAGCCCCGATGCGCTTGAGCTCTATTCCGCCGCGGACGTTTATGTCAGCCCGAGCCGGGAAGATTCTTTCGGGCTTCCCGTGGCCGAAGCCATGGCGTGCGGTTTGCCGGCCATTACATCCGTTTGTGCGGGCGTCGCCGGCTATATCGACGACGGTATCGATGGTTTTGTTCTTCGCGAGCCGCACGACGCGCAAACACTCAGCAATCTGATGGAGCGGCTTCAGTTAGAGCCACATCTGCGGCGCGTTGTCGGCGAAGCGGCAAGCAAAGCGATCCAGGAGTGGGACTGGAATCGAAACGCGGCCGCAATATGGGAACTCCTCAAAAATGCCAAAGCGAGAAGTTTTCCGAGCGAATAGAGAGCCATTCCACTGGCAAGGTCATTTTTTTACTCCGCCGAGAACAGCTTTTCGCGTGGCCTCGAGCGTGAACACGAGCGTTTCCTTCGGAATGCTGGTGACGAAGGGACCGACCAGCCAGCCAAGACCGGTCGGAATGTCGCGGGTAAGCGAAGCTGCCTCACTCTGCACATAAACACCTCCGTCGCGTTCCTCCATCCGCCACCAGGTTTCCATGCGCCACAAAAAGCCACCGTCATCGCCGGGCTGTTTTTCGTGTTCGTCGCTCTTGCCGGGATTTTCGACTTCGGCGATACGCACCGCGGAGCTGCGGCTATGGGCGTGGCCGGGAGCGTCGTGAAAATAGCGAATGTCATGCTCGGTATCGAGCACCACGGTAATGACCTTGTGCCGCCGGAAGCGAAGGAACACGCGAAAGTGGTCGCCGTCGTGCGACTCGATCTTGGAGCGCTCCACGTCCGGCGAATAAATTGTCGACTGGTGATCGTAGTCCTCAAGTACGCCGAGCACGTCGTCCAGCTTCGCCCCGGGGATGAAAACCACGCCGACCCAGTGATGAATCATCCCTCCGGGGCAGACAATGGGATTGCCCTGATCGAGGCTCGTAAGCTGATGAATCTGCACTTCGCTTCGTTTCAGGGCGGCGTACGCATCCGAGCGCTGAGCCTCGGCAAGCGAATCAATCCACAAGAGCGCGGACCCGCGCTTCAGTTCAGCTTCATTGCGTTCTTCGGTTAGGTGCATGTAGCGGTCGAATGCCGCAACGGTCTCGGCGTGCAATTTGGCCGGGGCCGGATCACCTGATGGAGCGGATTGTGCCAGAGAGACAGACCCAGCTAGGAGGATTGCCGAGAGGACAATCGTCGGGACAGATGTGTCCGCCCATTGCCGCACCTGTCGCCTGAACCTTTTACCCAAGTGGGAAGATCCTCTCGAAGTCTATGATGGCGCAACTCTTTAGGAATGAAAGCAAGAATCGGCAAGTACGAATTGCACGAGGACTGCCGATCCTTTGAATTAAAGCGTCTAGGAATGTCTGGTAGCTTTAGGCGGAGCGTTCGTGTACCGACAGCGGGAGATCGAAGAAAGAGTGGCGGGTTGGGTAGCTCGCACACGGCCCCTTGCGGAGCCGCTGTCCCCGCGCGGCCCCCAACCCGTTCTTAGAAGCCTACGCGTCGGATGTGGGGCTCTCAATGGGCCGCTAGAGCCACTGAGCGGAGTACCCTGGTCGTGGTACTAGGCCATTTTTCGGTCTCTCGCCGCATTTCTTATCTAAGCCATTTATTTACAGCATTATGCGAAGAAGAAAAGCTTCCGGCGGGCCTCCAAAAAGTACTAGCTGGGGCCGTTTACTCCACTAAGAAACCCGCCAAGATGACCGGTGAGCGCGACGACCGCCACCGCCAAAGTTTCCAGAGCCAGCCGAAAAACAGGATACCCATCCGTCAAATGCCGTCTGGCTCGCACATGCAATCCCCAAACAATCCAGATCAGGACCGCCGATGTTGAGCCTAAAACCAAATGCATGAGCAGAATGCCTTTCAGTCTTTGCCCCTCGAGCTGAAATTGCCAGGCGAGTAGTCCCGTGACGACCACGGGCACGGCCGAAATCGCTGCGCCAAGCAGATTGTAATAAGCCACCGCGGCAAGGGCGCGCCTCTTGGCGCCCTGGGAGAGAAAATCAAAGATTACGCCGGCAATGAACAACGCGATGGGAAAGTGGATCAGCACGACGTGCTGCGCATGCTTGGCTAGCAATGCGGCTCGCAGGTCAAAGGGGTTCAAGTTCGCTCCTCCGTTTGCCGGCGGTCACTGCACGACAACCTTTCCGGTCATCTTCGGATGGATGGAGCAAAAGTAGGGATACTCTCCCGGCTTTGTAAACGTAAATGAGAACTTTTCGTCGGTATCGAGAACCTTCGATTTGAAAAGTTTATCCGTGCTGACGACCGTATGCGGAATGTCGTCGCGATTGATCCAGGTAACGGTGGTTCCCACCGGTACGGTGATTGCCGCCGGGCCAAAAACGAAATTGTCGATTTTCACTTCGGTGGCGGCTGCAGGTTTTTCCTGCGCGCTCGCAGCGAAGCCCTTACGCTCGTCAAAATGTCCGGCTAGGCCCATCACCGCCAGCGCCATCAAACTCGCAATGAACACACTTCTCCTCATGATTTTTCTCCGTCTCTTTTTAATTTGAATCTACTTCCTGTTCGTGGTTTGTCCCGGAGTCTTCTCGATCAGGCTAGCGTCGAATCCACCACCGCCAGCGCGTGCTGACCGCGCACGTAATTGACGTCCGTGATGCCCAATACGCTCCGCAACTGCTCGGCTGGCACTTTCATCGGTCCCGGCGATGGAGCCTCACCGGGCTTCGGCTGCGGGAATGCAGTCGAGCACGCCGTGTGAAAAGTCACATTTCCCTCGACCTTCTGCATCGTCTGATGAATGTGGCCGTTTAGAACGGTCACCGAGCCAAACTTTTTCAAATACGCGAGCGCTTGCGCACTGTCCTCCGTTCCCCATCCCCAATCCGGGTAAACCGTCCACAGAGGAATGTGCGCGAAGACGACGATCGGCGTGCTGGACTTCAAATGCTTTACATCTTTTTCCAGCCACTCCAACTGGTCGTGTCCGAGCGTGCCCAGCCCGCCTGCCTTCAAGTTCATCACGTTGACCAAGCCCACGAAGTGCACGCCCTTCTTTTCAAAGCTGTACCAGCCTCCCGGCTGAGCTCCTTTGGCGAAACGCTCAAGATATTGCTTGCCGTCGTCGTTCAGCACATCGTGTTCGCCGGGGACGTAGAAGACGTCCTTCGCCGAGGCGCTCTTCAGAATCTGCTCGACGGTGTCGAATTCCTCCGGCTTCGAAAGGTGGCTGATATCGCCCGTATGCAGCAAAAACTCCGGCGGCGTGGAGAGCGCATTGACCTTGTCGACCGCGGCCTTGAGGGTTGCCGCAACATCCGGATTCGCCGGCTTGTTGAAACCCATGTGGCTGTCGCTGATCTGCGCGAAGCTCAACTCGCCCTTCATATCCGCGGGGTTCATCTCCGAGAGGCGGCTCATGCTGTACGACTTCAGAACGCCGCCCTGCATGACGCAGAACGCCCCCGTCCCCGCCCAAGCCATGCACTTCAAAAAGCCGCGGCGATCGATTCCATCGTTGTTGTGATCGTGCAAAATCTCGTCTTTCGTCCTGCGAGCCATTTTTCTTTCTCCTGGAGACACGTCTCTCCAATGCATACCGACGTATGCACCTCCCGCTGCTGCGCTTATTTGGCAGGAGCGGCGCGGGTTAGAGAGAGCCAGTGTTCCCGCGCCGCTATGGGACGTGTTTCATCTGTGCAGACCGCGGCGTGCCGTGCCTTATTCCAATTTTCCGCGCTCACTCTGCTAAAATTAGTTCGTCATAAGAATTAGATAATTCGGAATAAAATCGGCGGCTAGGCGGTTTTCATTCATGAGTACGACGGGCCAGGGGAAGGGTTGGGACGTGTTGGACTCGCAAGACCGGGCTCGTTTCGAGCAGCTCGTGTTGCCTCACGTAGATGCAGCTTTCAATCTTTCGCGTTGGCTGCTGAGAAGCCGCTCCGATGCGGAGGATGTTGCACAGGAAGCTCTGCTGCGTGCGTTCCGTTTTTTCCGCGGCTTCAACGGCGGAGACGCCCGGGCATGGCTCCTACAGATTGTTCGCAATACGTGTTATACGTGGCTGGAGAAAAATCGCCAAGTGGAGCTCATGACGGAATTTGATGAAGACCTGCACCAACAGTCCATCGCTACGCCGGAAGCGCTGGCCATTGCCGGCGACAACCGCGAGCGGCTGGCGCGCGCTCTCGAAACTTTGCCCGTGCGCTTCCGGGAAGTGATCATACTGCGCGAACTTGAAGGCTGTTCGTATAAAGAGATCGCCTCCATCACCAGCGTCCCGATTGGCACCGTTATGTCCGCGCTTGCCCGTGCGCGCCAGCGCCTGCAGCGCGCGCTCACGCAACCTGCAAAGCAGGAGGCGCCCCATGAGCTGTGATTTCTCGGCGACGCTCCTTCACGCTTATGTTGACGGCGAACTCGACGCCATGCGCGCCGCGGAATTCGAGCGCCATCTCGAAACTTGCCGCGAATGCACGGCCACCCTCGGCGCGGCCGAGTCACTGCGCTCCTCGCTGCAGCATGCACAGCTTTATGAAACTGCTCCGCCTGGGTTGCGCAAAAAGATTCGCTCGGAGCTCAAAGTCCCGGCAGGCAAAACAAGCGGTTCATCCGTTGCCGCGTGGCGCTGGCTCGCAGCTGCCGCCGCGATCCTCTTGGTGACCGGAGTAGCATGGTTCGCCGTGCCTCACTTCATGGCCACCAACATGCAGTCCGTTACTTCCGCGGAAGTCATCGACGCCCACATTCGCTCGCTGCAAGCCGGGCATCTCACCGATGTGGCTTCGACGGACCAGCACACCGTCAAGCCATGGTTCGATGGCAAACTGGAATTCATTCCCCCAGTGCACGATTTCATGGACGAAGGGTTTCCTTTGCTCGGCGGCCGCCTGGATGTTCTCGGCGAGCGCAATGTCGCGGCGCTTGTCTATGGACGCCGAAAACATTTCATCAACGTCTTTGTATGGCCGACAAAGGAACCGGACACGCCGATTCATCCGCCCGGCTCCCGGCAAGGCTATCAATGGGTTCACTGGCGGCATCAGGGCATGGAGTTTTGCGCCATCTCCGATGTGTCCGCGGAGGATCTCCATGAGCTGGCGCAACTCTTCGTCAAATAGAGGAAGCCATTCGCTTCCGAATCCCTCGGTGTAGGCCGGAGTGTTACCGGATGAGGCGCGCCGGGGCAGAACTTATTGTTTCGGTTTTGTGCTCGAAACAGGCTGCGGCATTTCCTTTGCGTAAATCAGATGCAACTCCACGGACCGCGCTTGCCCCTTGCGTAGCGGGATGTTCCTTTGCCAATCGGAAAAAATACCCTTCGCTGATGCACGAATGTCGTAACTATCGGCGCTGAGCTGCGAAATCGTGAACCGGCCGTGTGCATCCGCAAATACGGCATGCGGAGCCCTTCCATCGGACGATTGATACGAGACGCTGGCATGCGGAGCGGGCTTGTCGTTAGGACCGATGACTACGCCGCTGATGCTGGCCGTGCCTTTCGATTGCTGCGGCGCGGCCAAAATGCCGGAGGCCGCCACCAGCACAGCGATAAATGCCGCAAGAAAAATGAGCGAGCGTTTCATAGTCTCCGTCTCCAGCAAGAAGTGGGATCCATTTCCAGATCCATCAGAAAACAAGTCGGCCGTCCACACAGTCTTCCTTAAGTTCAGTGTAGGCCTGGACGCTCCCGGCCTCGACAGTGTTTCGTTGTTTGTGACGCACGGCGTACCTGCCTTTCCGGACAGGTCAGGTGTGAGCCTGGCGGTAAACCCGCGCGTGGCTTTCCAGCATGCGGCGAAAATCGCAAAAATCGAGCGCGCGTTGCCGTGCCATCCCCGCGAGCCGCGCACCAAGAGCAGGATCATCGAGAATTCGTCGGAGTTCTTTTGCAAGCGCCTCGGCATCGCCGGTGCGAAACGTGAGCCCGCCTTCCCCTAGCACCTCGACGAAGGCGCCGAGGTCAGACGTAATCACGGGCAGACCTCGCAGCATATTTTCGGCAACCACTAGACCGAACACCTCTCCACCCAGGGATGGAACAACGACGACGGAGGCCTGCGAAAGCGCTGCATCAAGTTCTGTACCCGAAAGGCGTCCCGTGAAGCGCACGTGCCCAGCAAGCGGAGCGTTCTCTGAAAGCCGCTCGAGGGCCGCACGCTCCGGGCCGTCGCCGATCACGAGCAGTTCGAATGCGCGATTTTGCGCAAGCAGTGTGCGCGCGGCTTCGAACAAGACGCCGACACCTTTGGTAGTAACCAGACGGCCTTGAAACGCGATTACAGGGAGGTGCGAAGACGACGCAGGATACGCCGCTCGCGCGGCAGTGAATTCCAATCCGTGGGGAATGGCCACCACTCGCGGAAGTTGCACCAGACCGCCAAGCCACTCGGTCGGCGTGATATTGCTCGAAACACGCCGGCAGAGAAAACGGCGCAGAAAGGTCAGCAGCCAAAGCTTGCGTGAGGCAATCCAGCCTTGGCCGGAATTGCAGCGCAGGCATTCGCCATGGCGTCCGGCCATAAAATGTCCGGGACACGGCGTCCCCGCGGGTTCGATCAGAAGCTGGCCATTTGGGCAAATCGTTTGAAAGCCGTGATGCTCCACTTCGACGGGCTTTCTCGCAAGCAGCCCGAGAAAAAGAGGCGCTAATGCCGGGCCTGCCACATGCACGACATCGGAAGCGCGAATCAAATCCCACAAGTGGATGAGATTGGGCTGGCGGATAACTTTGAAAGGAAGGGACAGATCGTCGAATTTCTCCGCTGGAGTTTGCGTCGCGAGGGTGATTTCGAATTCCAGATTTCCGCTCCCCGAGCGGAGCCCCGTGAGGCCACGCGCCAGAGACAGAACGAGCGTTTCGACGCCGCCGACACTCGGCGCAAAGAAATGAGAATAGATGAGTAGCTTCATTCGCGGAGTTTTTCCGGAGCAGCAGGCGAAGTGTGAGCGCCGTTAGAATCAGGAAGCGCGGCGCCGGGGCGTGGCTTCTTCCGTGAGACGGCTTTCTTGATGGCTTCGAATGTGGCAGCCACATTTTCGCGCGGCGACCACGTTGCCATGCGGGCGCGGGCGTTAGTCCCGAGGGCCGCCAGTGTGGCGTGGTCTCCCAGCAGGCGGCGAAGATTTTCGGCCAGTGCCTCAACGTCGCCACACGGGAATATGCCGCCTGTCACGCCGGGTTGTACGAGGTCGAAGCGTCCACGAATTTCATCGCTGAGAATAACCGGAAGTCCACAGACCATGGCCTCGCAGACTACGATGGGGCAGGGATCGTATCCGGAAGGAAGCACGAAGAGATCAGCGGCAGAGTAGACCGCTGGCAGGCGGCTCTGATTCGTGAAGCCCAGCATGCGCACGCGCGAGGCGATGCCGAGTGCGGCGGCTTCCGACTCGATCTGCGCACGAAGCGGGCCTTCTCCTGCGAACAGCAGAATCGAGTCCGGCACCGCTGCTTTGGCAAAGGCGCGCAGCAGGTCGAGTGGGCGCTTCCAATCCTGGAGTTTTGCGCAGAAGAGAACGGCGATATCTCGATCAGAAACTCCCAACTCGGCCCGCGTGGCTCTTCGATTGATGCGCCCGGATTGCTCGGTCCACCAATCGTTATCGACTACGAAGTGAGTAAGCGAGATCCTTCCCTCCGGAACTCCCAGTTCGCGCATCATTTCGGCGGTGGCTGAGGATGGGACCATCACTTGGTCGGCGAGTCGGAACAGCAGCGGCCAAACGGCTCGCTTTATCCAAGGCTTCCAGCGGGCGCCGTCGCGAGGCGCCACGCTTGAAGCATCTGTGCCAAACAGGAAGGCGCTTCCGCTCAGCCGTGCTGCGAGATATGCAATCCAGAACGTCGACCGAACATATCCAATGTGCAGCAACACAGCATCGAACTTCCCTTTGCGGATGAGGCTCCACAGCCCTGGATTTCGTAGTCCCCAAAACGATTCTTTGCCCGTTCCCCGGTTGGGGACGTGCGACCACGAGTAACCGTCGAGCAGCGGTACGTCCCATTGCACGGTCATTCCGAACTCCGGGTCATGTCCCGGTTCGGCTCCCCGGAGACTGCAGTAGGCAACGTGGAAATCGAGTTGGGGATGCCGTGCAAGGGCACGGAAAACCGGCACGGCATAGGGAACTGCATGAGATGCAACGACCAGCACTCGGTAGCGGCGTTCAGGCATTGCTGAACCGTGCGGCCACGTCGCCAAAAGCGGAAAAAGTGAGGAAGCTTCTTGAGCGCAAAGGGGTGCCCCGAGAGCGAGTATACCCGGTTTCGCGCACGCGAAGGCTGTGCTAAACTGGGCCAGTTCCGCAGGGGTTTGCGGTTTACCCTAAGTCTCCGCACAGTTAAGCCCCGCCTTGCGGGGTTTAGTCGCCTAACCGTCACTCACGTGGCGCGCGGTCGCACGAAATTTCACTCAACGTGAATCCCGCCTGGCCGGGAGCACGCAAAAAAGAGGATCTGTCATGTCTGGGCATTCAAAATGGGCCACCATTAAACATAAGAAGGCGGCCACCGACGCGAAGCGCGGCCGCGTCTTTACTCGAGTGATCCGCGAAATCACCATCGCTGCCAGAATTGGCGGCGGCGATCCGAACTCGAACCCCCGTTTACGCACGGCCATCCTCGCCGGCAAAAACGAAAATATGCCGAACGAAAATATCGAACGCGCCATCCTGCGCGGCACGGGCCAGCTCGAGGGCGAACAATATGAAGAAGTCACCTTCGAAGGTTATGGCCCTGGCGGCGTCGGCATGCTCATCGAAGCCGTCACCACGAACCGCAACCGCATCGTCGGCGAATTTCGCCACCTGATGAGCAAGAACGGCGGAAACATGGCCGAAGCGGGCGCTGTTGGCTGGATGTTTCACCGCAAAGGCGAAATTGTCGTTCCCAAGGAAGCGGCCAGCGAAGATAAAATGATGGACATCGTTCTCGAAGCAGGCGCGGACGATTTGAAAGATGATGGGTCGGGCGGGTATGTGGTGACCCCGCCGGAGACGCTCGAAAAAGTGAAGGAAGCGCTGGCCAAGGCGGGCATCACGCCGGAGTCCGCGGAAATCGCCATGGTGCCGCAGAACTACATCAAGCTGACAGGCGCGCAGGCCACGCAGATGGTGCGGCTCATTGAAGCGCTCGAAGAACATGACGACGTGCAACACGTCTACGCGAATTTCGACATTGATGAGTCCGAAATCCAAGCCGCGGTCGGCGCCAACTAATCTCATCCAGCGTGGGATAGACATTCCCTGTCTGTCTCTTTCATCCACGGTCATTCCGGATAATCAGGATGGCCGTTTTTCTTTTGGCCAGGGAAATTGAGACAAAGCTCTGGCAGGGACGCGGCGAACGCCGTAGACTTAAGTCGATGAAAGCTGCAATCCCAGCCGCTAGTTCCCCCGCCAGGAATGGATGTTTCCGCGTGCTCGGCGTGGACCCGGCCTCCGCGGGCCCTACCGGTTATGGAATTATCGAAAGCGACGGGCGCCGCTGCCGTATGCTTCATTATGGTGCATTGAAAGTCGCGCCAAAACGCCAGAAGGAGTGCCTCGGCGCCGTGCTTCAGGATGTCCACGCGTTGCTTTGCCGATTGATGGACGAATTCTCTCCGGACGCACTTGCCGTGGAATCCGTCTTTACCGCCCTGAATATGAGAACAGCTTTGCGGCTCGCCGAGGTCCGTGGCGTGGTGCTTTTGGCCGCCGCGCAGCGCGGCGTCGCCGTGCACAGCTACTCGCCGCGCGAAGTAAAAGCATCCGTGGCTGGTTACGGTCAGGCGGACAAAAAGCAGATGCAATTGATGGTGCGCGCTCTTCTTGAAATGAACGAAACGCCGGAGCCTTCCGATGCCGCGGATGCACTCGCCGTGGCGCTATGCCATTTGCAAGCCGAACAGGCCCGGCAGCGCTTCGGACTTCCCGGCAAGTCCGCGGGCGCGAAGTTGCACTCCCGGTCTCTTGCCGCAAAGGCAGCCGTTCGGCGCGGCAGCGCAACTCAAAATATCCTTACGCGCATCGTAATCTCACGATGAAGACTTTTCTTCTGCGATTCGTTTTGTTGGCTGGTATGGCGAGTGCGCTCTCGAGTGCACTCCTAAACGCGGCTGCGTCTGACGCAGCGCTTTCTCCAGTCCCTGCCCATGCGAAACTCAGCTACCGCCGCATTTTCAAATCCAGCTCGCCGGAATTTATCGAGATCGTCGTCCATGATGATTCCGATGCCGCCACCTTTGAGATTCGCCAGCTCGATGAAGACCCGGGCGCCACGCCTTTTGAAGTCAGCGCACCCTTGCGCGAAAAGATGTTCGATCTGGCAGCTCAATTGAAATATTTTCAGGGACCGGATCTCGACGTTCACCGCAGAATCGCCAACCTGGGCGAAAAAACCTTTCGCTGGGAAAAAGGCGCCGAAATTCACGAAACGAAATTCAACTACACGCTGAATTCAGCAGCCACTCAGTTGATGCAAATCTTCGAAGGCCTGGCCCGCCAACAGGAGCTCGTCACGCTGCTCGAGCGCCGCATGAAATACGACCGCCTCGGCATCAACGACGCTCTACTGCAATTTGAAACCGACCTGAACCACAAACTTCTTCCCGAGCCGCAGCGTGCCCTGCCAACTCTGGACCAAATCGCCAGCGATTCCCGATTCGTCGAAATCGGCCGCCAACGAGCCCGCGCTCTTGCCGAACGCATTCGCCACCCGAGCTAAGCGCCAAACTTTACTTCTTGAGGTTCCACTGCCGCGGCCCGCGGACGGCATTGACCTCCGGCGATTCCGCAAGCAATCTTAGCGGCACGAGAGCCGTTTTCCCGTAGTGCTCGCCTTCCAAAATTCGCCCCTGGCAGCGCGAATGCACTTGCTCCACGTCGAGAATCCTCACCGGCGTCCCTTCCGGCACCATGATCAACTTCTGCGCAGCGATCAAAAGGGACAGTCCCACGTCGTCATTCGCCGTATCCAGCTTTTGCCTCTCTGCCGCCGTCGGAGCATCGGTTGCCAGCACGGCGAACGGATGCCCATCCTCGCACGTGAGTTTCGCGACGCGTCCCACCCACGAGGCCACAGTAGCTTCTTTCGCGGCGAGAGGCGCGGCAATCGGCGTCTCGGCAGCGGCGGGATTCGTCGCGGGCCTTTTCACGCTAACCAGAAACCTGTACCCACGCTTCGGAAGCGTCTCCACAAATTTCGGTTTCTTCTTGTCGTCGCCCAGCGCCTGCCGCAGTTTTTTGATGGCCGTGTTTAAACTATGATCGAAATCCACAAACGTGTCCGCCGGCCACAGCCGTTTCTGCATCTCCTCGCGTGTAACAACCTCGCCTGGCTGCTCCAGCAGCATGGCAAGTACCTGAAATGGCTGAACTTGCAGCTTCACCTTGCGCCCGCTTTTGTAGAGTTCCTGGGCGCGCAGATCCACTTCAAACACTTCAAAGCGCACAACATTTCTAGACCGAACAGGCGTAGGCATCGGAATGATTCCTGCTGACAATTCTCCGTAGCCCGGAAACTATACCATTCCTTTTGCGAATCGCGGCCGCAAGGGTGCCCCTTAAACCCTCTATTTCCGCGCACTTGCTTGTTCACCGACAGTCGCCTTGCGGTTCACTCCTGGTGCATTGTCCTTCTCCCGGTAGTGCGCGAAAGTGCAAACCACGATGAGGCGCTGAGCAATATAGCGATCCGGGAATAAAGGCAGGCCAACCCGGACGCCTTCAGCGAGCAAGAAAAGGAGAGTCCCATGAAAACGAGAGCTTTGGTTATGGCAGGCGTGATGGCGCTGACCATTTTCGCAACCACGCGAGTGGCGCAGGCCCAGCAATCTATGGTCGTGAATGTCCCCTACGACTTTGTCGCCGGAAATAAGACGCTTCCCGCCGGCGAGTATACCGTCAAAGTTTCCACCCCCACAAACTCGGTCATCCTTGTCTCGCGCAAGGACTCCACGACGTCTGCCTTTATCAACACAAACCCGGCCGTCTCAAGCACCCCTCAAGCCGAATCGAAGCTCATTTTCAACCGCTACGGCGACCGCTATTTCCTCTCGCAGGTCTGGCAACAAGGCTATGCTCAGGGCCGCCAGCTCTTGAAGTCCCCGCGCGAGAAGGAATTGGCCCTAACCGCGAATCTTGAGACCGAGGGCCAAGTCATTCTGGTCGCAGAGCTCCCCCGTACAAACCGCTAACCACCCCTCCTGAGCCCCTGCAACGCCCCCGGGAATCCGGAACCCCGATCCGGATTCCCGGACCCTTTTTTAGGCACCCTTTTTTAGCGCATCCGAGGGAAGGCATCTCAACCGATACTTAACCCGCTCCCAACACGTATACTAAGGCAAGACCCTTCCATGGCTCAGGCGACCACAATGAACTTCAAGGAGGCCGTGGCTATTGCCACTAGCAGCCTCTGGGCGCACAAGTTGCGCAGCGTTCTGACTCTCATTGGAGTGGTTATCGGTGTGGCCGCCGTAATCGCCGTCGTCAGCCTGATCAACGGCGCGAACCAGTATGTCGCCACCCGGGTCTTCCGTCTCGGCGCCGATGTCTTCGGCGTAGCCAAGACGCCCTCCATCATCACCAACGTCGACGATTACCTCGAATTTCAAAAACGGAAGCGCATCACTTACGATGACTATCAGGCTGTCCAGGAACTCTGCAAATCCTGCAAGGAAATCGGCGCCTCGATTGGCGGGCGCCTCGAAGTAAAGAGCGGGCTGAATTCTCTCAAAGACACCAACCTCCGCGCTTGGACGCCGCGGATGGCCGAACTCTACGACGTCGACCTTGTCGCCGGACGCCACATCACGGAAACCGACCTGCAACAGGCCGCCCCCGTTTGCGTCATCGGCAACGACCTAGTCGAAAATCTCCTCCCCGGCGTCGACCCTATCGGCAAGGAGGTTCGCTGGCGTAATATTCCCTGCCAGGTCATCGGCGTAGGCAAAAAAGAAGGCTCGGCCCTCGGCACGTCTCTCGACAACTGGATCATCCTCCCACTCAGCACCTATAAGAAAGAGTACGGCACGCAGGACGATTCGCTGCGCATCACCGCCCGAGCCGGCTCGGCAGCGACCATTCAGGAGACCGTCGACGAAGTTCGCCAGATCATGCGCGGCCGCCGCCATCTCTCCTACGGCAAAAAAGACGACTTCTCCATCGAAACCAGCGACTCTTTCCTCTCTCTTTGGAAAGACATCAGCGGAAGCTTTTTCTTCGTCACCATCGCCATTGCCTCCATCTCGCTGCTCGTCGGCGGAATCGTCATCATGAACATCATGCTCGTCTCCGTCACCGAGCGCACCCGCGAGATCGGCCTGCGCAAAGCCCTCGGCGCACGCAGCGGAGACATCCTGCGCCAATTCCTGATCGAGTCTTCAACGATTTCGCTCTTCGGCGGCGCGCTCGGTGTGATCTGCGGCGTGCTCCTCGCCCAGCTCGTCTCGATCGTCTCGCCGCTGCCCAGCGCCGTCCAGCTCTGGTCCGTCATCGGCGGCCTGCTCGTCGCGCTAAGCGTCGGCCTGTTTTTCGGCACGTATCCCGCGTCGAAAGCTGCGCGCCTCGATCCGGTTGTAGCGTTACGCTCGGAATGATGTGGAGTGCGGCAGCTCTGCTGCCACTTTTCGTAGCAAGCAGAAAGCGTCGATCTTTAGCGAGGCTCGACACCTGGGAACGAAAGTAGTGAAAGTAGAATAAGCACCCGGAAGAGAAACAATGGGCACGCTAGGCAAAGCCTTACCGCAAACGCAAACGACAGTCCTCCCCGTCCGCCTCCGAGCCGGCAAAACGACGGCGCTGAAATTCCGCGACGAAGTCCTACTGGCCCTTGACACCCTTCGCAAAAATTCTCTCCGCTCTGCCCTCACCATTCTCGGCATCGTCATCGGCATCACCACGGTCATCACCGTCACTGCCGTCATCAACGGCCTCAACGACAACGTCCTCGGCGGCATCCGCGAGCTCGGCTCCGACACTATCATCGCCTACCGCTTTCCCTGGGCTTCGCTCTCGCGCCCGCCCAGCGATTGGTTCACGCGCAAAGAGCTCCAGCCCGAATGGGCCGACGACATCGCCAAGCTTCCTCACATCAAAGCCGCCTCCGCCTCGATGCGCATTTTTCAACCGATGTTCGGCTCCGGTACGGAAGACGTCCGCCGCGGCCAATACCGTGCCAAAAGCGTCATCCTGCAAGGCAATCAACCATCCATCGGCGAGATCTTCGACCTGAAAATCGAATCCGGCCGCTTCTTCAACGAAACCGATGCCGAGCATCGCGCCCCGGTAGTCCTCCTTGGCTACGACACTGTCCGCACGCTCTTCCCCGAATCCCCCACCGAAGCCATCGGCCATGAAGTCACGATCGACGGCCAGCTCTTCACGGTGATCGGCACCTTACAAAAACAACGCCAGGGCATCTCCGGCGGCTCCAACCCCGAAGACAATTCCGCCTACATGCCCGTCACCACGCTTCGCAAGCTCTACCCCAACCAAAAGGATTACGTGATTTTTGCCAAAGCCAGCGATCCCAACAATGTCAACGAATCCGTCGACGAAATGCGCGACCTCCTCCGCCGCAAGCGCCGCCTCCCCAACGACAAGCCCGACGACTTCGCCATCTTCACTCCCGACTATTTCCTCGAGCTCTGGCAAAAAATCAGCGGCCTCATCTTCATCCTCATGTTCGCCGTCGCATCAGTCGGCCTCATCGTCGGCGGCATCGGCGTAATGAACATCATGCTAGTCTCCGTAACCGAGCGCACCCGCGAAATCGGCGTCCGCAAAGCTATCGGCGCCAAGCGCAACAACATCCTCGTCCAATTCCTCATCGAAGCCGTTACGCTCAGCGCCATCGGCGGCGTCATCGGAGTCACCTTCGGCTCCGGCGTCACCCTCCTGCTTAAATACGCCGCCCATTTTCCCGCCGCACTCTCCGTCTTCTGGATCGTCACTGCCCTAATCCTCTGCGCCCTCATCGGCATCGTCTTCGGCGTCTACCCCGCCTGGAAAGCCGCCCGCCTCGACCCCGTCGAAGCCCTCCGCTACGAATAAATCATGGTTCTTCGAACCACAAGCGAACCATGAAAGAAGCCGTCGAATCTTTGCTGAAAATAAAGGACTCGCGGCTTCTTTCTAAGGAATAACACGCCCCGCGCGAATGGAGGTCTTGTGGGGGGGCGCAGCTTGCTTCGCCCGAGCTTCCCCGGACGTCTTGACGCATCGGCTTTCTTCTCGGTGTTGCGAACCATCAAGTCAGGTGTACTATGGCCCCGTTTTCAAAACAAAAAGGAATCCTTCCTCTTCCCATGAATAAACGCACCTTCCTCAAACTCTCGTCCGCCACCATCGCCATCCCTGCCGTCTCCCGCCTCTTGGCTTGGGCTGGCGCCGATAAATTGACCAACTGGGCCGGCAACCTCGAATACAGCACTGAAAATCTCTATACCGCCAAATCCCAGGAACAAGTCCAGGACTTCGTCAAAAAACAACCCAAACTAAAAGTCCTCGGCTCCCGCCACTGCTTCAACAACATCGCCGATAGCAAAGACATTTTTCTCTCCCTCAAGCCCCTCGACGAACTCGTATCTCTCGACGCCCAAGCCCGCACCGTCACCGTCGACGCCGGCATCACCTACGGTCAACTCGCCCCGCTCCTCGACGCCAAAGGTTTCGCACTCCACAATCTCGCCTCGCTCCCGCACATTTCTGTTGCCGGAGCGTGCACCACCGCCACTCACGGGTCCGGCGAAAAAAATGGCAACCTCGCCACCGCCGTCTCCGCGCTCGAATTCGTCACCGCTTCCGGCGACATCGTCAAACTCTCGCGCCAGCAAGACGCCAATTTTTTCCAAGGAGCCGTCGTGGGCCTCGGCGCCCTTGGCGTCATCACAAAAATCACGCTCGACATCCAGCCCACCTACCAGATGCGCCAATACGTCTACGAAAATCTCCCCTTCACCGCCATGAAAAACCACTTCGACGCTATCCAGGCCAGCGCCTACAGCGTCAGCCTCTTCACCGACTGGCAAAACCATAATTTCAGCGAAGTCTGGCTAAAAAGCCGCACCGAAAAAGGCCACGCCTTTAACGCCAAGCCCGAATTCTTCGGCGCCAAACTCGCCACCAAAAATCTCCATCCCATCGCCGCACTCTCCGCCGAAAACTGCACCCAGCAAATGGGCATCCTCGGTCCCTGGTACGAGCGCCTCCCCCACTTCCGCATGGGCTTCACGCCCAGCGCTGGTAAAGAACTGCAATCCGAATACTTCGTCCCGCGCCACCACGCCGTCGAAGCCATCCTCGCCGTCGAGCGTCTCCGCCACCAGATCACGCCACACCTGCTCATCACCGAGATCCGCGCCATCGCCGCCGACGATCTCTGGATGAGCCCCTGCTACCAGCAACCCTGCGTCACCATCCACTTCACCTGGAAGCAAGACTGGCCCGTCGTCAGCCAGCTCCTGCCGCTAATCGAGAAAGAGCTCACTCCCTTTCAAGCCCGCCCACACTGGGGCAAACTCTTCACCATGTCCCCCCAGCAACTTCACGCGAGCTACAGAAAGCTCCCCGAGTTCATAGCCCTAACCAATAAATTCGACCCCCAAGGCAAGTTCCGCAACGACTTCCTAAACACAAATATTTTTAGCTAACAGCAGCGAATTCGTACGGAGTGCGGCAGCTCTGCTGCCGCTTTTCTTATCGGCTCGCGGATTGGACAGGCGCCCCCCCCACTTTTCCACACATTTCCACAGCCATAGCCATCCAATCCTTCCCCGCCAAACTCTTCATCCATCCATGGCACGGCCCCAGTTCGACGTGGTTTACAAAAGGGGAATTACGCTAAGTGTAGCTAAGCGTTTAGAGCTAGTTTTAAACTTGCGCCCCAGTTTAAGAACGTGCTATTTGGCAAGCTCCATAGAGCCTTTCGCGCCCTCGTTCGTGCTCTTAAGAGCGCATTATCAGGTTTAACATGCTCTCAAGGGCATTTCTCTTGCTGTCCGCCAAAATTTGCGATATGCTCTTAAGAGCACATTAAATGACTTTACGTGCTCTTGAGGGAACATGGTTGCTCGCAACATTCTGCTGGAAGCCCCGCCTTACGCCGTTGAGCAGGCGCTAAAAAAGGTCGGCCGCAATCTACGTCTGGCAAGGCTGCGGCGCAGGCAGACCATCGAAGAGACTGCCAAAAGAATTGGCACCGGACCCCGCGCCATCCGGGATGCCGAGAGCGGCAAATCATCGACGGGCGTGGCTGTCTACGCAGCCCTGCTCTGGGCGTATGACTTGCTCAGCCCGCTCGAAAAGCTGGCGGATCCCTTAGCTGACAAGGAAGGCCTTGCCCTGGCGTCTGCCAAGGAAGGCAAGCGCGCTCGCAAGAGTGGAGATCTCGACAATGAGTTCTAATCCAGGGCGTGAATGCTTCGTCTACATCACGCTTCCGGGCAAGACTTCAGCAGTCACAGCCGGCAAATTTGTGCTGGAACAAACAGATTCAGGCGCACCACTCGGACGCTTTGTCTACGGGCAAAGCTACCTTAAGAATGCCGAAGCGGTGCCAATCGACCCGGTGGAATTGAAACTGTCGAACGAAACCTACAGCAATGTGCATCTGAAAGGCGTCTTCGGCGCACTGCGTGACGCCGGTCCCGATTATTGGGGACGCCGTGTCATCGAAAAGCACGCAGGAAAGACCAATCTGGGAGAGATGGACTACCTTCTCGAATCTCCCGATGACCGGGCAGGCGTGCTCGGCTTCGGGCTCGGTAATGTGCCCCCCGCCCCTAAGAAAAAGTTCAACAAGACCCTCGACCTCGCTAAACTGCAGGATCTTGCCGACGCCTTGATTAAGGATGAAATTCCCTCGGACCCGGCCTCTCCTCAGGTTCAAGAATTGCTGCTGCTCGGCACGTCGATGGGAGGCGCTCGTCCGAAGGCAGTTGTGCAGGATGACCAAGGGCTTTGGATAGCGAAATTCAACCGGCCGGATGACCGCTGGAACTATGCTCGTGTTGAATATGCTATGCTCCGCCTCGCCCGGCAATGCGGAATCAACGTCCCCGAAAGCCGAATCGAAGCCGTCGGCGGCAAAGACGTCTTGCTCGTCAAACGGTTTGACCGGGAAAAGACGGCAGATGGCTATACGCGCGCGCGCATGATGAGCGGACTCACTGTGCTGCGCTCTGACGAAACCAACGACGCACGAGAGAGATGGTCTTATATCTTCCTTGTCGAGGAAATGCGCCGCATCGTCGCAGAGGCAGACAAAGATGCTCGCGAACTCTTCCGCCGCATTTGCTTCAATGCCCTTATTTCCAACCTTGACGACCATCCGCGCAACCATGCCCTCTTGGCCAGACACGTTGACTGGGCGTTGTCACCCGCGTACGACCTCACGCCGTCGCCCGTCGTAAGCCTCGACCGCCGCGATCTGGCGCTGGTGTGTGGAGATCAAGGTCGGTTCGCGAACGCGAAAAATATTCTTTCCCAGCACGCCCGCTTTTTATTAGAGAAAGATGAGGCCGAGAAAATCATTGCAGATACGAAAGCAAAGGTTGGCCATTGGTACGACACAGTTCGGGCCTGCGAGGTCTCAGAGAAGGACGCAGAAACGATCCGGGGCGCATTCATCTATCCTGGGTTTTCCTACTAGTCAGGTTTGCCTCATTCAAAAGGTGACGGTCGTGATTAAAGTTAGCGCAGCACCGAATCGCTAAAACGACTCTCCGACGAGTTGTTCACTTTTCTTCCAGAGGGCTTCCGCGGTGTTCGGGTCGAGCGCATAGGCCCGCACACCTTCGCTTGCGCCCGTGATGGTCACGTGGTCCGGCGCAATCTGGCCGACATGGCAGTTCTCGCAATATTGGCCGCCGATCCCGTCAGCCGGAGCGACGACACCGGCCCATACCGAGGTTGCTGCTCCTTGAGGGATGGTCTTCCACTGGAAGGGCCCCTTACCCTCGGCTGTAAGCTGCTTATCTATCTGCTGAATCAAGTTTTGGAGGAGACTCGGGTCCATGTAGCGACCCAGCTCCGTCTGTATGACTCCCGGATGCACGGCCGCAGCACGCACGCCACGCTTGCGGTGCCGTTGGTCAAAACTTACAGCGAAGAGGATATTCGCCGTTTTTGAACGGCCATAGGCAACCATCGGGTCGTAGGGAGCCCGCTCAAAGTTGGGATCCTGCAAATCTACGTTGGATATGCGATGACCGGCGGAAGACAGGTTGATCAACCTTCCTCCTGCGCGGATCAGTGGCGCAATCCGGTTGACGAAGACGAAGTGACCGAGATGATTCGTGCCGAACTGCGTTTCGAAGCCGTCCACCGTTTTGCCGAACGGCGTGGCCATAACGCCCGCATTCGCGATCACCACGTCCAAGGGTTCCTTTTTTGCCAGCAACTTATCGGCGCAGGCGCGCACACTTTTGAGGCTGGCGAGATCGAGTTCGATGAGCTCGAAGCTGCCACCGCCGGCCGCCGCGGCCTTGCGCACTTCCGTGGTTGCCGCTTCGGCCTTGGTCAAATCGCGCGCCGCGCCCACAATGTGCGCTCCGTGGGCGGCCAGAGACCTCGCGGTTTCCACGCCGAGGCCGGCCGAAACGCCCGTGATCAGGATTCGTTTATCCTGCAGCTTCACGCCCGATAAAACGTCTTCCGTCGTTGATGTTGCCCCGAATACTTCCACCATTGTTTCCTCCTGCATTGGCCCGTTCGAATGCCATACCTTCGCAACCTAAGTTGACGAACCGCTGCGACTTCGGTAAAACGGAGATTGTCTCCGCAATAGGCTTAGATAACCGGAGGCTATCTCCAGTTACACGGCTTACTAGTTTTTTTTGGATATGCCCAGGAAGCGTTCACAACCCGTTCTGCGAAAGCCCCGCACCGATGCCCAGCAGAATCGCGAGCGCATTTTGGAAGTCGCGAAGGAGGCCTTCACTCGGTCCGGCGCCGATGCCAGCCTGGACGAGATCGCCAAACAAGCCGGCGTGGGGCCGGGAACCTTGTACCGGCATTTCCCAACCCGCGATACGCTGATTGAGGCGGTGTATCACATCGAGGTGGAGAAGCTCGCAGCGGCACAGCGGGAGCTGTCCGCAAAATTGCCTCCGGTTGAGGCTCTGCGGGCGTGGATGATGCTTTTCGTTGATTATATCGCTGCGAAGCACATTATCGCCCCGGCACTGAACAGCGTCGTCGGCGGTTCCTCGCGCCTGTACGAATCTTCGCGCTCAATGGTTTCGGGAGCTATCGACGCGCTTGTGAAGCGAGCTATCAAAAGCGGCGAGATACGCAAAGACCTTGAACCCTTCGACCTCCTTCGCGCGCTCATCGGTGTCTCGAACGTAGCAACTGGCCCCGAGTGGCAGCAAAGCGCCAAAAGATTGGTGGACATCCTGATCACCGGCTCACGACTGGCGAACTAGGCCCGAGGATTCAGCCCCGGACAACGGGGAACCTGGAAGTAAGGCCGCCCGGTTGGCAGATTGCTCCCGAACGCGATTAGCGGAAAAGTGGATCGGCCCGAAAGGCACGACTCATCGGGCAGCGAACTTATCGATGGTAAATTCAAACTTGAGTCACACCCACGAAGGAATCCGATGGCCGGTCCGCTTGATGAAATCTTCCGAACGCGAACTAACGGTAACGGTCATGTGCAACAGGAGTGGGATGACATCCTGCTGAGGCGCTAGATTTCGCAGTTAGTCGCAGAAGGCCGAGTTGCAGAGGAACCGTGCGAGCCGAGTCCGACATACCCCCGAGGATGGGGGACTCGAAGATTTCGTGACTTAGAAACAGACAATACTTACGAATACACCGGCCCGTGGGAACGTGGTGGGCCAAGATTTCGTAAGGTAAGTCCGGTTCAGGGAGAGCTAGGGCCGAGATAAGCGCTCCTCGTATAAAAGCATTTCGTCATGATGCCATGGACTATCGAGGTCCGCCCGGAGCAACTCCCGCTCAAGGTGCTAGTCGTTTCGGGAAAGGATTTTAACGCACGCTTCGCGGACACGATCGTGTTCGTCCTGTAGGCAATCGTTGGCGCGAGCGATATTTCTGTGCATCACATGCTCCTGTCCCGTTGGTTCCGGACGAAGACCCGAAGCTGTTTGAAGTCGCCCGATTTCCAGTCGCTGAGGTCACCTTCCTCAATCGTCATGCGAGTGGCAATCCGCCAGCAAAGTTCCGTCTTGTCAAGGAACCGCACGTTGATGTAAAGGAGACCCTCTTCAAATTTGTGCTCAACCCAGTCCACGACTTTCCCGTGCAAACCACGATACTGCCGCCCAGGAACGAACTGCGGAGGAGCAGAGAACGCTGGCTCTTTCTTCTTCACGAGTGACGGCCCTCCTTTTTCGGCATTCGGAGACGAGGAGAAACCTTGGTTCGCGGCCGTGATTCCTTTGATGTGGTTCGAGTCGTGCGGCTCCTTTTCGGCACCAGGCTCTTTCTCTGACGCGCTCGCGTTTCGTCAAAATGGTCCTCGTCGGACATGTCCCAATCAGGAAGAATGACGACACGAGGCGGAAGCCCTTTCCGTTTCCGTCTCTCTTCGGAGCTACGAACATCGAGATAAATGTCATCCCGGTCTTTCAGTTTTTCGTCAAAAGCACGCTGAAACCGGTAGGCCCACTTCGCGTCGTCCTCAACAATCTTCTCGAAGTTGTCGAAGAATTCGCGGTTGGCGTACACCCGTGCGATCTCGACATCGGAGCGAGCGTGTCGAATGAGATCAGGTTGGAAGAACGGGACGAACTCTAGTTCTTTCAGGCTGATATTGAGTCGCTCAAACAAGTGATTGAGTTCGACGATTTGCTGGAAGAGCCCTAGTTTCATTGGCGGTGTCCATTCGTGACCGAGAGGCTGTACGGGCATCCGGCAACCATAAGGGGGTAACGACGCTTCGGAAGCAGATTTGGAGGGAATAAACTGACAGGACCGAAAAGGATTTGTGGCGGGACTGCCAGATGCAGACCAAGTTGCGTCCACAATAGGAAATGGATAACTTCTTTTGCAGCCATCGTTGCACCTCATACGTGCATTTTGGTCAGGGACGCGTTAGTGTTTGCGCACTAGCGCGTTCCGCTAGATCATTTTGTCGGTCTCTGACGCTTCTTGCGACCGCCCTTACCCCAATAATGTTCGGCCTTGTACTTCCTGACCTTCGCAATATCTGCGTCGTTCCAAAGTCGAACTTGCATCCCTCCGAGCGTTTGAGCGGGAGGTGCCTCAATCCGATTCTCTCGAATCCAGCGGTGAAAAGTACCCGAAGCAATTCCAAGCAACTTGGCTGCCTGAATTGTCGAATACGTCTTCATAATAGTGTACCCTACATCATTTGTCAAGGAGAAAAACGTACCCGGAAGAGCGCATTTTGCCTGTGCGCCGATCCGGGCAACCGAAGAATATCGCATTTCTCACCATATCCGAATCCGAATATGTCTCACTCGTCCCTTCGCTTATGAAAGTTCATCGGGTTAGTGAAGCCGCCACTGCGGATCGAACTTTGTTTTTTTCATTCCATGTGCAAGAAAAAAGCCGTATTCCAGCCCAAGCTTTCTAATGCTCACAAGCGATTCAGGATCGTACCGCACCTGTCTATGAGCGTTCGTTCCAAGTTTGTAACTTCAATCACCTCGTTGGTCGCGCCAGCGATCTACGCACAGCAACGCCTGTAACTCCATTACTGTCACGCATTTATTTCACAGTTCTCTGGATACTCCGGGGGGTCGTGTCACTCGCCACTTCCAAGCCCGAATTCTTTCAACCAGTGGACGCTGCAAGATGGGTCCGTGCTCTGGGTCAAACCGGGCACTACTATGCGCAAGGATTCAGCCGTGCTAAAGATGTGCCGAAAAAGCCGCGAGTTGGATATGGTCACGTGCTGTCACGCCTATGGCCAGTTCAGTCGTCAACGGAATGTCTTAAGCCGGGATTTCTAGAAAATAATTCCACCGAATTCCATGATTAGGGTGTTCGACTTTGGTAGGCACAACGGCTCTAAGCTGCAAATCCCGCGTGTTAGCCTTCCAATTCGTTCCAAAAGACAGTGTGCCCAGAAGCCCTACGGCCATGTCAGGAGCAGGAAGATGCTCGGCAGAGATATCGCACGGTAGATCAACTGCTTGAACATCAACAATGATGCTGTCCGGAAAAGTTCTGTATACTTGCTTGTTTTTCTCGAACTGCCTACCCGCTGGTGTGTCCACTTGCCTTAATCCAGAAAAGAAATCGCCGGAGACAAAGAATGCTTGGAACAGGATGCAAGTATCGTGATACCGGACAAACTGAAATCCCGTCTCGACTCCGGTTCCGTAGGTAGTTCGCTTTTCTGTTTTCTTTCCAGCTTCCGAGGCGAAGGCTACAGCGAGAGCTGTTGACGCACCGCCTACCATCAGCAACGCGGCACATTTCAATAGAAAACGCCGCTTTCTCCAACGAAATCCGTCTCCGTCATGTTCTTGCAGGGATCGTCCCGTGAATCACTAATAGGCGGTCCTCATCTTACCTCGGGTAAACGGTCCGGCTGAGTGATGCAGATTGCCCCCTGCATAGGTGTGGTCGCTGCTCTTCCAGCCGTAGAAGACGAGTCCTTGTGTGCTAGTGGACAACCGAAGTCGTATGGCTATGTTCGGCCCTACAAAATCGGGGACCTGTCTGCGGCCTCTTTGTCACTGAGGACTCTAACGGACACGACTTCAAACTTCACCCCTTCAGGCGGCGCTTGCTGTGCGGACAAAAGTATTGTCGAAAGCAACGCCGCCGCGCCCACGAGAAGCGCTTTTCTAGTGCGGCTGATTTGCTTGGATTCCATCACGAATTGATTCATCAAGTCTTCGGTAAAGGTCCTGATTCTGATGCAGGAGTTGCCCACGACGTTCAGCGAAGCCGTCATGAACGCCTATATCAAAATGAGCCTTCGCTGCTCATATTGAATAGCGGCGTCGCCGAGGGCAGGATGCGCACGCTGAAGGCCTTGCCCTCTAATGCCTCTAATGTCGCCAACCCCCGATCGGGATCTGCCGAGGTTCGTTCCCCCAATTTCTCCGGTAACCGCGTTCTACCAGGATGTAGGCGACTACTTCCGGAAAGATTCATGCCCTCTTTCGCATCCCGGCCCCATTGCGGGCTGAGTGGGTCCAGCGCCGACAACTAGCACGTCATAATTCATCCGGTTCTCCCGACATTGGTCTTCGGCTGCGGGACGGCGTTCCCGCTCGTCTGTCCTCACGTGCATTTGGCGACGATCAACGTGACGTCGTCAGACTGTTCATGAGGGCTGAATCCCCGAGCCTTGTCTGCAACTGCGGCCAGCAACTCCGGTGGGGCCAACTCGCGATGTTGACGGGCGGCTTCCAGCAGACGCTCTTCGCCAAACTCCTCTCCCTCAGCATTCAGAGCTTCCGTAACTCCGTCGGTGTAAAGCAGGAGGGTGTCGCCGGGAGCCAGTTTGCGTTCTTCCATTGCGCAATCCCATTTCTCAAACAAGCCAACCACCGTGCAGGTCGCCTTAAGCCGTTCCAAAGCGCCGTCGCCTCTCAGGAGCAAGGCGGGCGGATGGCCGCAGTTCGAGTAGCGCAGCTTGCGCGTGTCATCGTCGTATTCGGCGAAGAATAGGGTAGCGTAATCCCCCTCAGCGGTGTTTTCGTAAAGCAACTGATTCACCGACCGCAGAAATCGTTCAGGCTGTTCCCAAGCCGTCGCGCACTGGCTGCGCACAGCTGCCTGGAGATTGGCCATTAGCAGAGCTGCTCCCATGCCTTTGCCCGATATGTCAGCTAACACCAGGCCGAGCCTTCGGCTCCCGAGACCAAGGAAGTCGTAATAGTCTCCACCGACAGTTCGAGCAGGATGGCAAATCCCATCATACTCAAGCGTTCGAATCAGCGGCTGCCGTTGCGGAAACAAACGGGTTTGCACTTGTTTGGCGATTGCCAAGTCGTGCGCAGCCCGGCGCTCCGCTTCCAACCTGGCGGCCTGGGAGCGGCGCTCTGCTTCCAGCGTGCGCGTCGCCTCATCGAACTCAATCAAAGAGAAACTGTTTCCGTCCACATCTTCAAACATCGCGTATTTCGCCTGCCCGCTTCCCCAGGAAGGTTCCATTGGCGGGAGCGGGAAACGGACTCCGCGTCTCGACCATTCTTCGAACAAGCTACGCACGTCTTCGGTAAGGAAACTAAATCCGGAGTTTTGACCGATGCGTTGGTGCTCGACGGATCCTTCGGGTGGAACAACGAGGGCGAGCCCAGGTAGACCGGTCCCTGCCGTTCCAGGAAGCCAACCAACAGCCAGAGGAGCGACAACGATCCAGCGGCCCACGTCGGGAGTTGTAAAGTCCACAATCGCTTCGAAGTTTAGCGTTTCCACAAAGAACCGACGACTCCGCTCCTGATCCCGGACCCAGAGCGTCACAAAGTTTAACCGGAGAAAAGGCTGCAAGAGCGCCGCTCTAAGTGCCGCAGCGTGGGGACCAAACACTCCTCCGGGATGCGCCGAGTCTTCCATCGCGACTGATTATTCCACAGAGTTCGAATGGAAGTCCCGTGGCCCATGCGATTGGCGGGATCTGCCAATAAATTGGTCATTGGCGAAAGGCCGCGTTGGAGAGTGCGGCTCAGCCGCAGTTGCGAATCCATTTGTGCCAGCTCAATGGGATCACCTCTGAAAACGAACCAGGAGCGGACCGGCCAGAGCCAAGGTTGCGTTTCGTTTGAGTGTTGGCTGCAATGTAGGTATGTTGCTACATCAAGGATGGCTTTCATGGCGACTACCAAACTATCCAGCCGGGAGTTTAATCAGGACACAAGCAGGGCGAAGAGAGCGGCCAAACGCGGTCCTGTCTTCATCACTGACCGAGGACGTCCGTCTCACGTGCTACTTACCGTTGAGGAATACCAGGCGGCAGTTTCCTCGAAATAGGGCTGCCGCTCGGTGGGTTTGCCTTTTGCGAAGTCGTCCATAGGATTTCGCGTCAGGCGCTGAGTTGATTTAGAACGGGCTGCGACCAACCCGGTGCAGTCGGCACAAGCCGTCTAATGGCTTTCTTGACGGGACGAGGAAGCTGCTTTGCAAGGGAATGGATAGAAATGTCGTGAACTCCCTCTTTCCCGAGCGCGCGAACAGCCTGAATGACGACTCCCGCTTCTGTTCCCGCACCAATCATTTTGGAGGGGGCCACGTGCTTGAGCGCGACGGTCTGGTTGCCAATTCGAATGGTGCGAGAAGGTCCTTCTGTCCAGAAGACATTCTGCATGGGCACTTGGGTTGAAAGCCCAAGTAGATTGGCAGCTTTTGCCCCGGAGACGCTGATTCGGCTCCCCGTCCTCTCAGCCATGGCCTTGGCAACGGCCTCGGGAGAGGGGAAGAGGACGCCAATTTTGGGGTGCACCTTCGGGAAATCGTAAACACCCCGAGCCAGACGACGAACCTGACCAGTCCGCTGAAGCCGAGACAAAGCCTGGTCTACAGCAGCACGGGTGCCGAGGTGTGCAAACTGTCTGGGCGTAAACACCCATCCGCGGCGCTTTGCTCGAATTCGCTTTAAGATCGCATTGGTGGTGGAGACTGTCATATGTGTTTCCTCTGCGTCAGGAATAATGGCCTATTTATCTGACACTGTCAATGGCACACATGTATTGTAAGCTGTGTATAATGAATGTTATAAGAGAAGAGGCATGTAGGCTTAAGTGCTGCGATACACGAAGTATAGAAAATCGAGATTGGGATGCGGCAGAGCTTACGACCTCCCCGCGCAAACCGCGATATTGCCGGCCAGAACGAACTGCCCGAGGCGCGATAGAGATCGTGGACTGATCTTCGAGACTCTCGCCCTTGCGACAACCTAGGGTGATCACTTGTCAGCCACCCCCGTCCTGCATAAACTCCTCCCGCACGCGACGGCACTCGGCGCGAGCTCCGGAAGCGACAGAACACAAAGAATGAACGAAGACAAGTCCAACCAGGGCAACGACCGCTTCCCGCTGACGCGATGGTCCGTGATCGACGCCGCGCGCAGCAGCGATGGAGGAGAACGCGCCCGCGCCATGGACACGCTCTGCGCCGCCTACTGGAAACCCGTCTACAAATATGTGCGCCTGCGCTGGAACCGTCCTGCCGACGACGCTCAGGATTTAACGCAAGGATTTTTTGTGCAGCTCATCGAACGCAGCCTTTTGAAAAAATTCGACCCGGCAAAAAGCCGTCTGCGGACCTATTTGCGTCTTTCGGTGGACAGTTTCCTGATGAACGAAGAAAAAGCCGCCAAGCGCCTAAAGCGCGGCGGCAACGTTTCGCACGTTGCGTTAGATTTCGCCGGAGCCGAAGAAGAATTAGGCGGCGCCACAATCGACCCCGCTTCCATTCCTTCCCCCGAATCACTCGAAGACTTCTTCGAGAAAGAATGGATCCGCGGCCTTTTCGAGCTGGCCGTCGAAGATCTCCGCAAGCATTGCCAAGCCAACGAACGCGAAAGAACATTTCGCCTCTTTGAGGAATACGATCTCGCTGGCGACGAAACCATTTCCTACGACAAGCTCGCCGAAGAATACGGAATCGCCCTCACCGACGTAACCAACGCCTTGTCGTGGGCGCGGCGCGAATTCCGCCGTGGCGCCCTCGAACGTCTGCGTGAAATCTGTGGCAGCGACGAAGAGTTCCAACGCGAAGCCCGCGCCGTCTTTGGCTGGGAAGCAAAATGAAATCTCTTTCCGACAAGGCCATCGACCGACTTCGCGTCGGCGCCGACGAACCGGACCTCGCCGGCACACGCTACCGCTTGCTCGAACGCGTCGCCCGCGGCGGCATGGGCGTGGTCTACGCCGCTCAAGACGAAAAACTGGAACGCCGCGTCGCGCTGAAAGTCCTCGACGTCCCCGGCGCCGAGGGTGACCTCGCGAATCGGCTGATGCGCGAAGCCCGCGTCCTCGCCCGACTCGAACATCCCGGCATCGTCCCCGTCCACGACGTCGGCACGCTCGCCGACGGCCGCGTGTTCTACACGATGAAATTCGTCGAGGGCCAGCGCCTCGATAAATTCATCGAAGGCGTTCTGTCTGTAAAAGACCGCTTGCGCCTCTTCCTGCGCATCTGTGAAGCCGTAGCCTTCGCCCACGCGCGCGGCGTCCTTCATCGCGACCTGAAACCGGCGAACGTCATGGTCGGCCCGTTCGGCGAAGTCCTCGTAATGGATTGGGGCCTCGCAAAAATCCTCGGCGGCGAGACACAACTCGCCGAGCGTGCCTCTGATCCCGAAGCAACCATTCTCGAAAAGCCAAAACAGCCGGGCGAAACAAACAATTCCACCAAAAGTTCCGTCATCACCGGCCACGGCACGGTGATGGGCACACCAGGCTACATGTCTCCGGAACAAGCCCGCGGAGAAGTAGACTCCCTGGACGCGCGCAGCGACATTTTTTCGCTCGGCGCGCTCTTGCGATTCATCCTCGCGCAAAAAACGCCCGCTGGTTTCACGCCGCGCATCGACCGCTCGCTCGAAGCCATCTCTAGAAAAGCCACCGCGGACGACCGCGAATCGCGTTATTCCACAGTGCAGGAACTCGGCCAAGATGTTTCCCGTTATCTGGACGGACTCGCTGTTGGCGCGCATCGCGAAAGCATTTTCGAAAAAACGGCCCGCTTTTACCGCCGCTACCGCTTCTTCATCTTGCTGATTCTGGCCTACTTGGCGATGCGTGTGATCCTGCTGCTCGTTTTGAAAAGATAGTTCTAAAGGAAATCGAGGGATCGTTGTATAGAACATCAGAGGACGAAGAGGAGAGGCCGAAAATGAACAAAATCCTGCTCGGATTGCTCTTGGGGGCTCTTCTGGGAGCCATCGACGGAGGCACCGCATGGTTCACTCCCGCAGTGCGGGCACAGATCGTCGGAATCGTTATCGGTTCGACCGTAAAAGGCCTGATCGCCGGTATCGCCGCCGGAATTTTCGCCCGCAAAGTAAACTCCGTTCCTCTCGGGATTTTGTTTGGCCTAGCGGTTGGCGCCCTGCTGGCATTCCTGGTCGCTTACATGCAGCACGGCTACTACCTTGAAATCATGCTTCCCGGCAGCATCGTCGGAATGATCGTGGGCTTCGCAACACAGCGCTTCGGAGCGGCTCCGGCAACGACACCGGCCACGCGCTAAAAAGACCAAGGAGATGTCAAAAGTTTCGCTAGTAAATTCCAGGAGGGAGAACTATGTCTCGAGTCATACACTTTGAAATTCCTGCAGCAGAGCCTGACCGCGCCGCGGCATTCTACGGAAAGGTTTTCGGCTGGAAGTTCGACAAGTGGTCCGGTCCGATGGAGTACTGGATGGTCGTGACCGGCAAGGAAGGCGAGCCGGGCATCAACGGCGGCATGATGAAGAAGCCCGGCGGCATCACATCGACGACCAACACGATCGGAGTGGACTCGGTGGATGACGCGATCGCGGCGGTCCTGAAAGCCGGGGGAAAGAACATCATGCCCAAGACGCCGATTCCGACCGTGGGCTACTTCGCGTATTGCGAAGACACCGAAGGCAATGTGTTCGGCGTGATGCATCCCGATCCAAATGCGAAATGAAGTTGTACTCGGCGGCGCGGCACCGGCCGAAGTTACGCGGAAAGAGGCCGCCTTGAAGGAGGCCGCGCTGAAACAAGCGGCGCGAGGGCAAGAGAACACGATGAGCCTTACAAAACCGATGCTGGGACTGGCTGTGGGAGGCACGCTGGGGTTGCTGGACGGCTTAAGCGGATTCCTAGAGCCGTCCCTCCGGCCGGTAATGGGCAGTGTGATTACGTTTTCTCTCGTGAAGGGTTTGGTTGCCGGGATGGCCATTGGATATGTATCTCAGCGATTCCATTCGATGCTCGTCGGAATTCTGGCGGGAATCGGGATCGCATCGGTGCTCAGTCTTTTGGTGGTCCTAGACGCAGGGATGGCCTTGTTCTTGGACATCATGCTCCCCGGAATGTTGTTGGGTGTCGTTGTTGGATTTACGACTCAGAAATTCGGGCGGCAGGCCGAAACGCCGCCGGCAGCGAGATGAGTTGCGAGCGGTCGACTCAGTTGGTCAACAAATAAGGAGGAAATCATGAACGGCAGAATGGGAACGAAAGTTTTAACGACCTTGGCGGCGCTGCTATTGGCTTTTGCGATCGCGCCAGCCAGGGCGGGCGGAAACGGTACTGCGGCTTTCGAGCAGTTGAAATCGCTGGTTGGCCACTGGGAGACGGAGTCGCCGAACAAGGAGAAGGCCACGCTGGACCTCGAGTTGACGTCCGGTGGAACGGCCGTGATTGAACGGTTTCACATGACCGAGCAGGGCAAACCGGTGGAGATGACCACGCTCTACTATCTGGACGGCGAGCAACTGAAGCTGACGCATTACTGCATGGCGGGGAATCAGCCCACGATGCGCGGATCGTATGCGGCCGACGCCAAAACGCTGACGTTTGAATTCGAGGGCGCCACAAACTTGAAGAGCCCGAACGACGGACACATGCATCACGCGGTTTACACCTTCATCGACAGTGATCATTTCAAGACGACTTGGACTTTCCGCAAGGATCAGAAAGACGCCTTCACCGAAGACGTAACCTACGTCCGCTCGAAATAAACGGAGCGGAGCAGGAACGCGAAGCCAGAGCACGGAAGAAAGACCAAGAATCATAAATCCGCAAAGGGCAAGCTCATATTGGGCTTGCCCCTTGCATTTGGCCGGAAGGAGGCAGCCAGGAATGTCTGTCGCACATTTTTGTGCCGCATATAGAATGGCGTGCATCGAATCGGCAGGAGCGACGCCATGGGATTTGCGGCCTTTCGCAATCACAAATACATCAGCCTCGAAACATTCAAAAAAAATGGCGAGGGCGTGAAAACGCCGGTGTGGTTCGCCGCGGATCCCGCCAGCGATCTCGCCGGAGACGGAGCGCGGCTCTACGTCTACACGATTGGGAATACGGGAAAAGTGAAGCGCGTGCGCAACAATGGCCATGTAAAAATAGCGCCATGCACGATAAAGGGCGACCCGCTCGGCGATTGGGCCGATGGCAACGCCGAAATCGTGACGGGAGAGATCGCCTCGCAGGCCATGAAACTCCTCAATAGGAAATACTTCCCGATCAAGCAGATTTTGGGATTCTTCGCGCTTTTCAGCCGGCGTGAACGAATCGTGATGGCGATCCGGCCAGTGTGATCGACTCGAAGCGCGTAGGGCGTTGATGCCGGAACACGGGACTATCGTTCTGCGGCGCTTTTCTGGGTACACCAACAACACGGCGAGGAAACTGGCCACGAGTACGGCGCGTCTCTTATTTATAGAGCAGTCGTGTCTTATCCGAGCCCGGAGGAAGCCATGTTGAACTTCACCCGAATGCGATTTTTTCCGTTGTTGTGCGCCGCGTTTTTGTTCACCTCTCCTGCAAACGCGCAAACGCCGCCTCCAGCCCCATCGCTAGCGCCTGTGCCGCCCGCGCTGCTGAATGCAAAAACGGCTTTTATTTCGAATGCCGGCGCCGACAGCGGACTTTTTCCGCATCCTTTCAGCGGCGATCCGGACCGTCCGTACAATCAGTTTTATACGGCTATGCAGAGCTGGGGGCGCTATCAGCTCGTTACGGATCCGTCGGAAGCGGACATTGTGTTCGAACTGCAACTCATCGCGCCTCCGGGCCCCACCAGCGGAAACAAGGTGAACGGCGCGTCGGATCCGGTGCCTATGTTCCGGCTCGTCATCTACGACCGGAAAACGCATTATGTGCTGTGGGCGCTCACGGAATCGATCACCATCGCTTTCTTACAGAAAACTCATGACAATAATTTCGACCAGGCGCTTCTGACGATCATGCTGGATTTGAAGAGAGTGACCGGCGCGCCTGTGACGGCAGCTTCCAATCACTGACGACCGGACGCTTCGCGCCAGGATTTTTCCGCGACACTTTGCTTTTCAAACGGCCATGCCATGAGGCGCGTGCAGAAGAGCGCTCATTCGAACGGGATGCCGGTTTGCCTGGAGATGGCGCGGAGATCTTCGACGATGGGCATGATGAGCGGGACGCCATTTTTGCGGCGTTCGACTTCCGCGATGCGTTCGGGATCGCCGGGGATTAACGGGCCGCTCGTGCCGGGAGCGGGTTTTGTGGCGCGGAAGATGCGGACGTACTCGTCGATCTGGCGCTTGAATTCGTCGGGGTCGATAAAACCGTCGATGCGCATGGCGCCAAAGAAATGGCCGATGCCTTTGCCAACGCTGCGCTTTGGAATTTCCTGGCGCAGGGCAAAGGGCGGAGCGAATGGACCCCAGTTGGCGCCGCTGAGCACACCGCACAAAACATCCACCATGACAGCCAAGCTGTAGCCTTTGTGTCCGCCGCGTTCGCGATCGGAACCGAGAGGAAGGAGACAGCCGCCGTTCACGGGGTCGTCGGGATTGGTGGTGTTGCGGCCCTGATTGTCGATGCCCCAGCCGATGGGGATGGGTTCGCTTCTGCGGCGAGCCATTTCAATTTTTCCGTAGGCGGCGGCGCACGTGGCCATGTCGACGACGATGGGTGGCTCTTCTTTTCCAGGGAAAGCGATGGCGATGGGATTGGTGCCGAGCATGCGCTCCATGCCCCACAGGGGGGTGACCAAGCTGCTGGAATTGGTCATGGCCCAGCCGATCATGTCGCGTTCGAGAGCCTGGAGGACGTAATAGCCAGCGATGCCGAAATGGTTGGTGTTCGATACGCTGACCCATCCGGAGCCGGCTTTTTCGGCCATGTCCATAGCAATGCGATTCGCATGAGGGCCGACGACAAGGCCGAGACCGTTATCGCCATCGACGGTAGCGGTGCTCAACGTGGAGCGCACGATGGAGATTTTTGGTTTGGGATTGATCTGGCCTTCGCTGAGCAGGCCGACGTAGCTATGGAGGCGAGCTACGCCGTGGGAATCGATGCCGCGGAGATCGGCGGAAGCGAGAACGTCGGCGGCCTGAACGGCATCGTCTTTGGGAACGCTGAAATGTAGGAAGATGCGCGTGGTGAATTCGCGCAGAGCATCGCTCGAGAAAATCTTGGCCTCGACGGCGGGCATTAGGGGGCCTTTCTGTGGCTCTTTGGCGAACGCGTTTGTGCAAACGGCTTTGCGATTTTAGCTGCGGGCAAGACCTTAGGCCAGGCGGTTGTTGGCGTCAAGCGCGGGATGCGTCGGCACCGAATTGGATAGGCGATCGCTAGCGCGGGCATAGCTCGATATCGCGGCCTTCGTCGCGCTCGCGTTCGAAGTTGAGCTCGAGGTCTACAAGGGGCGACTCCCTGAAGAATTGCAGAGGGCTTTTGGGCTGCTTTCTGATAAGGCGTTCGAACTGCTCCTCCGCAAGCATTACGACGCCCTCTCTGCCTTGACGGGTGATGAGCTGGGGCCCTTCGGTTCGAGCGCGGCGAAAGAGTTCGCCGAAGCGAGCTTTGGCGGTTTGGACCTGCCAAGTGGCGGCCGCCTGGAGGGAGCGTTTTTTTGTAGTTTTGGACAAGCCACTCGCTCGGTTCATGACTAGTCTGACTAGACGGTCAGAATATCACTTGGAGTTTTGAGAAGCGAAAAAGGGGTTTGAGGGTCGCGGGCGGATAGAGGGCACGACGAATCGTGTTCCTATAATGTCATGAACGAGAATGGTGTTGGGAGGAGGAAGGGGCATGAAGGGAAAAAACTTGGTGCGGGATTCGGTTTTGGACGCGATTGGGGATACGCCGGTGGTGCGGCTTAGGAAGATGGTGTCGCCCGGGATGGCGGACGTTTTGGTGAAGCTGGAGTATTACAACCCCACCGGATCGTACAAGGATCGGATGGCGCTGGCGATGGTTGAAGGGGCGGAGGCGCGGGGAGAGCTGCGGCCGGGGATGAGGGTGGTGGAGTGGACGGGAGGAAGTACCGGGTCGTCGCTGGCGATGGTTTGCGCGATTAAGGGGTACCGGTTTACGCCAATTTCGTCGGACGGATTTTCGGATGAGAAGCTGCGCACGATGCGGCTTTTCGGCGGGGACCTGGAGATCTTTCCGGCGGAGGGCGGGAAGCTCGTGCCGGAGCTTTATCAGAGGATGAAGCGGCGTGCGGAAGAATTGGCGCTGGAGCCGGGGACGTTTTATACCAACCAATTCAATAATGCGGACGCGGTTCGCGCGTACATGGGAATTGGCAGGGAACTCGTGGAACAGGCGGGCAGCGGGCTGGCGGCGTTTTGCGGCGGAGTGGGGACGGCTGGAATGATTGCGGGTGTATCGCGCGCGTTGAAGGAAGCTGGCTGCAAGGCGCGAATTGTGGTGCTGGAGCCGGCAGGTTCGCCGGTGCTTACGACGGGGAAAGGCGGTGCGCACCGCGTCGAAGGGATCGCGGCGGGTTTCCGGCCGCCGCACTTGAAGGATGGAGAGTTCGATGAAGTGCGAACCGTGGAAGAAGGGGCAGCGCGTGAAATGGCGCGACGCCTGGCGAAGGAGGAAGGAATTTTCGCGGGAACGTCGTCCGGGCTGAATGTGACAGCGGCGCTAGAACTGGCGCGGGAGCTGGGGAGCGGGAGTACGGTGGCGACGGTGGCTGTGGATACGGGATTCAAGTATCTGGCTGGGGATCTGTATCAGGAGTGAGTTAAAAAACTGGGTCCCCAGCCTTCGACGGAGTGGAAGGCTGGGGACGATCCCTAGGACTTCAGGATTTAGGGATTTTTCTTTGGTGCGGGCGTTTTTTCTCCGCCCTTGAGGCTAATCAGGGCCAGGAAATCTCTGGCGTTGAATGGATAGCGGCGGACGGACTGTTGTCCAGTGGTGCTCAAGGTGACGTCGACGCGGCGATTGTTGGCCAGGACGAGGACGCGCAGGTTATCCAGCATTTGTTTGCGCTCATCCGGAGTGATGTCGGGATTTTGCGCGATCTGTTCCTTGGTCTGCTCGGTGGTTAGCTGATCCTCCTCGCCGTAGGAGCGCGTATCAATGTGGTCCGCAGGAACGCCGTGTTCGACCAGGTAGCGCTTGGTGCGTTCGACGCGGCGCTCTGTAAGGCCCTTGTTGTACTCGGGTGTGCCGCGCGGGTCGGCATGACCGCCGAGGATCAAGTGGGCGTCCGGCTTGAAGGTCAAGTATCTGGTGAAGTCGGCTGCCAGCTTTACGAGAACTTGTTCCTGGCTGCCAAGCAAGCCAGCGGTGGGATTGGCTGCGGTCGGGCGCGCCGTGGCGAAGTAGATGCTATGGAGCGAAAGCCTGACTTCGAGTTCAACTTGTTCCGGCGGAGGAGGCGGAGACTGGACTTCGATCCCCAGCTCACAATCCGCGGCGCCACCGCGGCCATCGTCCACATGGCCATCGACGGTGTAATGTCCCGCAGTCAGGCCGGCGGTTTCAAATCTCACGGAGGCATCCCGGCCGCGGACTCGGCCGCCGCTGGACTTCCAGTTGTAGGTGAGCGGATCGTTGTCTGGATCGCTGGCGGTTGCAGTGATTTGGACGGTATCGCCAATGACGACCGTAGTTCGATCCGCAGAGCAGCTCATGGTCGGCGGATGGTTGGGCGGCGCTTCGACAGTGATAGAGGATGAGCAATCGGCCCATCCGCCTCGTCCGTCGTCCACGCGGGCTTTTACTACGTATGTGCCCGCGGTTGTGCCAGAAGAATTCCATCTTGCTTGCGGACCATTGCCTTCAACGGCGCCGCCGTTTGCTGTCCAGGAGTAGGTGATCGGATCATTGTCGGGGTCGCTTGCGTCAGCGCGCACAACGACGTAGTCGCCGGAGCCGGCATAGACCATCGTTTTATCAGCCGAGCAGGAAGCAACCGGAGGATGATTGGGCGGCGGCGGTGGAGGCGGCGGATTTCCACCGAAGCGGAAAACAATTCCCGTAGAGAGGCGCATGTTGTTTTGCCACACTCTATCGACGACGAAGACCGAGTTGGGATTCAGGAAGTGCGTGCCCAAGTATTCAGCTTGAATGAGCCGGAGAGCAATGCGGTGGTTCAGGCGGTAGTCGAGCCCGCCTCCGGCAGTCATGGTGAATACCGTTTCACGCGGAAGCGGAGTGCAAGCAAAGATGGGAGCTGAGCAGCTGTCCAGCGTGACTTCGTCGGCGTGCGCTACTCCACCCAGAACTTGAAGAAATGGAGTGAATCGCCCGTGGTTGCGGAAAGAGAGGCGCGGCCCAAACATTACCGTGAAGACGTTGCTCTCCGCATCGACTACGCGAGAAGGAGAGAATCCAGGGCCTTCGTTGGTGAACTGCAAGGAATTAACCCTGAAACCGGCAAAATCGGCAACCAAACCAATGTGACTGTTGAAATTGTAGGCCAGGGAGGTGCTGCCGCCATTCATGGATTCAATGCGGTTACTGGTGGTATACGGAATAGCGCGCCAATAGGAGTAGCCGAGGAAGAGTTCCAGCTTTGGAGTCGAGTCGCCCTGATCTTTCGTGTGATGCCTGTGCTGCCCCGAATGGCCGGCGTTTCCTTCGCCTGCGGGTGCCTGGGCGGAAGGCGCGGCCGGCAGAGGAGGCGCTGGTTTTGGAGCGGGTTTGGCAGCGGCGCCGGTGGCCGTGGCGGAGCTCACGGTCTCGTCCTTTTGGGGCGTGTCACCGGGCTTGGGCGTGTCGTGCGCGAAGAGCGCAGGCGCCAGGAAAAAAGCAATCGCCATCGTGGGAATAATGCGTGTTCCCAATTTCATTGTTGCCTCCAGAATCTTGTCTACTGGCTGCGAAGCGGGTCTAAGTGACCGCTTCGCGGCCGTATATTTTTTCATCGCGCGTGCGGTGCGAATGAAGCCTGTGCCCTACGGCGCAGGTACACTGACGGTGCTGGCGTTAATCGTGGCCGAGCCTGCTCCTCCGGCAGCACCGCTGAACATGCTTCCAGTCACTGCTGCGCCGGTATTGATGGTGATGCTGGTGGCGGCGAGCACATTTCCTTGGAAGATGGAACCGACGCCGATGGTCGCGGAGGTGTCCACCTGCCAGAAGACGTGACTAGCCTTGGCACCGCCAGCGAGGATTACCTGTGAACCAACTCCCGTGGTCAGTGTTGACCCCATCTTGAAGATGAAGACCGCGTTGGGATCGCCCTGGGCGTCGAGAGTTACGTTGTTGTTTGGACCTGCTCCGGAGATCAAAACCGAGGTGGAATTAACGTAGAGTCCAGGAGTGAAAGTCAGCCCTCCCATGTTTCCAGGCAGGGTTTGCGCGTTGGTGGAACGGCTAGTGGCGTCGTTGAAAGCGGCAAGCAGATCGGCTTGGGCTTGCGTGACGACAGGATCGTTGACGTGGATGGTGCCATTCACTTGAGACGGCGGAATGCCTTGCGAAGTGCCCGGAGCCAATCCGACGTTACCGTTGATGACGACAGATCCAGTGCTGGTGATGGAGGCGGTGGCCATCACGGCAAAACTGCCCGCGGAACCGAGGTTGATCATCGCAGGACCTGCGGCGCCGGTCGTCGTGCCGGTGGTGAAGCTCCACGGATCCGGAGGAGTGGATGCCGGCCCGCTGGCCAAGGCGTTGCCGGACAGGTCTTTGACCATGTTTGAAACCGTGGCCGTATATTGCGTGCTGGCGGTGAGATTGGCCGAAGGCACGAAAGTAGCGATCTGGCTAGCGGAGTTGTAGGTAACGGTGCCGCTAACCGGCGCTCCGCCTACTCCTGCAACGGCGAGGGTAAATGTTCCGTTGTTGATGGTCGTAGGATCCATCGCGGTGCTGAATGTGGCGCTGACGGTCGAGTCGATGAAGACGTTTGTGGCCGCGCTCGCTGGGTTGGTGACGGTGATGGTCGGGCCAGCTAGGTTGGTGGCAATGCCGGTTGTAAAGCTCCAGACGTAGTTGGCGGTCATGGCGACACCGGTGAGGTCTTTGGCGGCGGTGGTGATTGTGGCTGTGTACTGGGTGCTGGCCGCCAGATTGGCCGTTGGGGTAAAGAGCGCTGTATTGCCGGCGTAAGAGACGGTTCCAGGAACCGCGGCTCCTCCAACTGTGGCCGCTAGAGTGAAAGTGCCGGCGGCGGAAATCGTGGACGGGTCCATAGACGTGCTGAAGAGCGCGGCCACTTTCTGATTGAGTGGGACATTAACCGCCGCATTGACAGGATTGGTGGAAGTGACTGTCGGAGCGACCGCATTCGCCGCCGTGCCAGTTGTGAAACTCCAAGCGTAGTTGGCAGGCAGCGCATTGCCCTGTGCGCTTTCGGCAGCAGTAGTCACGGTGGCTGTATATTGCGTACTGGCGGTAAGAGCGGCAGTCGGCGTAAAGATAGCGGTATTGCTGGACGCATCGTAGATGACCGTGCCTGGTACGGCAGTTGCGCCAGTCGTAGTAGCCAGGGTGAAGGTTCCCGCCGCCGTGATCGTAGAGGCCGTCATCGGCGTATTGAAAATCGCGGCAACTTTCTGGTTGAGCGGAACGTCGGTGGCCGCACTCGCGGGGACGGTCGAGGTGACGGCCGGCGGAGGCGCTGTAGTGAACGTCCACACGTAATTGGCGGCTAGAGGTGCGCCTGTGGTGTCCGTTGCGCCAGTGGTAATCGTGGCGGTATACAAAGTAGACAGCGCAAGGTGCGCCGCCGGAGTGAACGTTGCCGTGATCCCAGAGTAGCTGACCGCGCCAGTGACGGGAGTTGCGCCTGGACCTGTCAAAGTAAATGTGGTCGTGTTGATTGTGGAGGCTTCCATCGGCACGCTAAACGTGGCAGACAGAACGACACCTTCAGCGACCGCAACGGCGTTGCTTGGCGGGACCGTGGGAGGAACCACGGCCGGAGGCGGAGCGGTCGTAAACGTCCACACAAAATTTGCCGCGAGAGGAGCGCCGGTAGTGTCTTGCGCTCCGGTAGTGATCGTCGCCGTGAACAAGGTGCCGTTGGCAAGAATGACCGTCGGCGTAAATGTTGCGGTATTGCCCGCGTAAGTGACGGCGCCGGCCACGGCGGTAGCCCCTGGCCCGGTCACTTTGAAAGTGGTTCCCGAGAGGGTGGTGGGATTCATGGCCACGCTGAAGGTGGCGGAGATGGGCGTGTTGACAGCCACAGCGGTGGCGCCATTCACCGGAACCGTAGAAACGACCGTAGGCGGCGGAGCCGTAGTAAAGGTCCAGATGAAATTCGCGGCGATCGGAGCGCCCGTGGGATCTTTCGCTCCGGTGGTGATCGTGGCAGTAAAAAGGGTGCTGTTGGCGAGAACCAATGTCGGGGTAAAGGTCGCCGTGGTGCCCGAGTAAGTGACAACGCCTGCCACCGGGGTAACGCCGGGGCCCTTGACGGTGAAAGTTGCCCCCGTGATGGTGGTTGGATCCATGGCTTCGCTGAACATGGCCGAGATGGGCGTGTTGACAGGAACACCGGTCGCCAGATTTGCCGGGACGGTCGAGAGGACTGCTGGGGGCGGAGCGGTAGTAAACGTCCACACAAAATTGGCAGCCAGCGCTGCTCCTGCAGGATCCTGCGCTCCGGTGGTAATCGTAGCGGTGTAGGTAGTGTTAGCGGCGAGATCGGCGTCCGGAGTGAATGTCGCGGTGGAAGCTGAGAAGGTGACTACATCCGGCTTAGGTGTGGAGGCCGGCGCGCGGTGCGCCCCTTTGGCCTGGCGAGCGGAAGCAGCCCCACGAACGACTATTCCGGGGACGAGAACCCCGCCGGGTCCGGCAAGAGTGAAGGTAGCCGCATTAATCGTCGCGGGATTCATGGGCTCGCTAAACGTGGCTGAAACGACTGTGTTTACCAGGATTCCCGTGGCCAGGTTCGCCGGTACGGTCGAAATCACGGTCGGTGCGCCGGTTGTAAAGGTCCACACAAAATTTGCCTGGAGGGCGTTACCGCCTGGGTCGGTGGCTCCCGTGGTGATGGTTGCGGTGTAAAGAGAGAGAGCGGTGAGGGAGACAGTCGGCGTGAAAGTTGCGGTGGAGCCCGAGTAAGTCACTGCTCCGGCGACAGCGGTGCCGCCGGGGCCCGTCAACGTAAAGGTCGTTGTGTTGATTGTGGCAGGGGCCATCACGGAGCTAAACGTTGCGGTCACGGTCGTATTGAGAAGGACGAGCGTGGCGCCATTCACGGGGGACGTGGCGATCACTGTGGGTGATACCGGACTAGTAGCTTGTTCCCGGCCGCAACCAGCCACAAGAGCAAGTAATACGAGCGCCGCCGACGATAGTTTCTTAAATCCGAATTTGCGCATTAGCTTCTCCTCTTTACCCAGTGACGAGGCACGCGACAGGGGTAGCGGCCGCCTCAGACGGATACAAAAACGAAACTCAGAATTTCGGTGGCTGTTTAAAGCGGGAGGGAGTACAGCAGCCGTGTAGTGTTGATATCAAGTCATCGGTAGTAGCGTCTGTGCAATATTGAACAGGACCAGGAAAAAGGAAATAGGAAACTGAACGTTTTCGTACTGTACCGTTTCGGTACACCTCTCGTTTCTGCGTGAAATAACTTGAAGAGGGCGGTGCGTGTTCGGTTAAGTAATGAGAAGAGAGACTTCATCGCGCACAAAAAGCGCGAGCGATCGTGCAGAGGCCGCTCTCGGCGTGCCGGCGTTTTTCGAGTAGCCGGAAGAGAAGAAAATCGGTGGTCGCTGCCATCGAAGGCGCGGTGTCGCGGTGCTGGCGAGACGCGGTAAGCATCGAAGAGCGCGCACCGCCCTTCGATGCTCCCTTCCTTCCTCAGGGCAAGCAGGGTAAACGTGCCGTGCCCCTGCTGCAGAAAGAGAACTACTCGGAGGCGCCTAGCGGGAGGAAGTATTGCGTGCCTTTGACGGGGTCCTGGAGGCGGCGGAGAAGTTGTTGGAGGTCTTCGCTGCGCTCGACGAAGTCGATGTCGGAGGTGTTGATGACGAGGAGGTCGGAGGCGGCGTAGCGGAAGAAGAAGTGTTCGTAGGCGTGGGTGACTTCTTCGATGTAGGCGGGGGAGATTTGGGATTCATCGCGGGAGGCTTTTTTGGCGATGCGGGCACGGAGAACTTCGGGCTTGGCTTGGAGGTAGACGACCAGGTCGGGTGCGGGAATGCCGGCGGTCAGGGAATCGTAGTAGCGGTCGTAGAGTTTTAACTCTTCGTCGTCGAGATTTAGGTTGGCGAAGATGCGGTCTTTCTCGAGGAGGAAATCGGAGAGGATGGGGCCGGGAGCTTCGACGGCGAGAACTTCGCGAATGCGTTTTTGGCGTTCGATGAGGAAATACATTTGGGCGCGGAAGGCGGCGCCGGCTTTTTCCTTGTAGAAATCGGCAAGGAAGGGATTGTCTTCAGAGTCGTAGATGCGGCGCGCGTGGAGCCGTTCGGCGAGGATTTTGGCGAGGGTGGTTTTGCCCACGCGAAGCGGACCTTCAATGACGATGAAGCGGGGAGATTGCGGGCCGCGCTCGGGCTTAGGAGCGCGCTTGGCTGCGGTGGAATCGTTGGCCGCCATTGCTCGGGGAAACCTCAACAGGACCGCGGCGGAGCCGTGATCGATCGACGGCATTATAGCAGAGTCGTTCTTGGCTGTAGCGTTTGGCGGAGAGGTAGGTGGTCGGGAGAAAGGCGGTTCGGAGAAACCGGTAAAAAAGGGCGGGACCAGGGTTCCCGCGCTCCAAGCACTCGGGACGGGGCGGCGGTAAGGCGGTGCCGGAAATGTGAAAATTTGTTCACTTCTAGGGCTAGTACGGGAGTCCTGAAAATCTAAACGGAGGTGCTAGAGGAGGGTACTAATGAGAATGTGACCGATGGGCCAGTGCGGACTGCCCTTTAGGACAGTATATTCTCCGTAGTTGAGAGTGGGGACCGAAGTGCACTGCTTTCAACTACTGAGGTGGAAAATGCTGCTCGCGACGATCCTTTTGCTTTACCCCTTTCCGCAGAGCGGGGACGCAGTAAAGGCAGTGACGGAGCGCCCCGCAGGCGTTTCGATGGATGCGGAAAGAGATTCTTCCCTCTCAAAAGCGCTGCCTTCGGTGCCAGATCCAAAGATCAAGACGGACGCGGAGATGGCGGCGGGCTCGAACGCCGCCGGTGTGACGCCTGCGGCGGCGGCGGAACCGATCGCGCCGGGGAGCGCACCCCTGGCCGTCAGGCCAGGTAAGCCAGCTTTTAACCCGGAAGACGTTTCCGAGCGGCAGAAAAAAACGTGGTATGCGCTGATGGCGGCTTCCTCCGGAGCGGCGGCGTTTGATGCGTGGTCGACGCGGCGAGCGGTTTCGGGTGGGTATGGAGTGGAATCGAATCCCTTCCTACGGCCATTTTCGCACTCAGGAGCGATGTATGCGGCGACGCAGGTGAGCCCGCTGGTGATGGATTTCATTGGACGGCGGATGATGACGAGCCGGTACCCCATGCTGCGCAAGATGTGGTGGCTGCCGCAGACGGCGGGGACGGGGATGTCCGTGTTCTCGGGAGTGCACAACGTTGGAGTGGTGCCCTCGAACTAACGTATTTCAAAAATAGAAAAATCAAAAGCGTCCCGGTGAGGAAATTTGCCGGGACGCTTTTATATTGCGGGTAGGCTTGTGGCGTGCGCCTGATGGGCGCCGGCTTTTTTGGGCTACTTGCCGACGACTACGATGGCGAAGGAGCCGGGCTTCATCTTGCCGCGGCGCTCTCCGGCAGCTGGAGCATCAAATTCCGCGGAAGGAAGAAAAATAGTGTGGGTTTTCAGGTCGAGGCCCATGGTGCGGGCGCTGCGCTTGGTGGAAACGTTTTCGACGACGCTGAATTTGTCGGGGGAATCTTCGTGGACGACGGTTAGATTGCCGTCGCCGCAGGAAGCAAAAGCGAAGCCCGTCGATGGATCGAAGGCTGAGGCGTCGGGGCCATCACAAATGGTGGGGGTCGCGACCACTGCGCCGGTGTCGGCATTCACTACGGCCATGACTTTTTCATCGCAAACGGAGAAGAGCCGGCGATTTTTGAGATCCATCGAGAGGCCGGAGGGAGATTTGCAGGGGGCCAGCGGCCAGCGGTGGGTTTCGGTGAGTTTTTGAGCGTCGAACTGGACGAGCTCGTTTTTGTCCTCGATGTTGACGTAGATGCTGCCTTGGCCGTCGGCTGCGGCGAATTCGGGTTTGCCACCGAGAGCGAGAGTGCCGGCGACCGTGCCGTCGGCGCCGTTGATGGCAGTGGTGTTTTGCCCCCGTCCGTTGAGAGTGAAGACGCGCTTCGTGACGGCGTCGTAGACGATGGCGTCGGGGTTGCCGTCGGTTTTTACGGTGCCGAGAGTCTTGAGGGACCCGAGATCGAAGATGACGGCGGTGTTGGCGCGACCGGCGCTGACGAAGCCGCGGCCAAGGTCGGAAGCGAGCGCGATGCCGTGGACGCCTTGGGTGTCGGGGACGTCGCCTTCGACGGCGTAGGTGTCGGCGTTCATCACGACGACGTGGGAGCCGTGGGAAATGTAAACGCGGCGGGCGGCGGAGTCGACGTTGAGATAGTCCCAACCTTCATCTCCTGGGATGGAGACGGTTTTGACTACGTGATAGCCGGAGGGGCCTGGAGCTGGAGCAGCGGCGCGGGAGAATAGAACGCCCGAGAGGATCATCGCGACGGAGAGGGACCCGACTGCGATGAGGAAAGCAAAATTCTTACGCATTGTGTTTCTCTCCTGAGAGGCTTCGCCCTGGATTGAGATTGGGCGGGATTATCTATACAGGCCTTGACCTAAACCCAAGATAAATGAGGAAGAGAGGAAAGGCGGAGCGCAGCTTGAAGTCAGGAGGGCGGGGCAAGCTCCGCCCCTCGAAGCTAGCGAACCACACAATTTTCTCCCGACGGCATCTAGTTGGTTGCCTTGTGTTGTTGGAACCAGCCGGCGACGTACAGCATTTTGGCGATGTGATGGCTGGGGCGGCGGCCGATGCCGTGGGGCTCTTCGGGGACGCGGACGAGGATCGCGTCGATGTTGAGTAGTTTCAGGGATGCGTAGAACTGTTCGGCTTCGGAGATGGGGGTGCGGAAGTCGGCTTCGCCGGTCATCACCAGCGTGGGCGTTTTGATTTTGGCGACTAGATTTGTGAGCGAGCGCTGCATGTACTGGTCGGTGTTGTCCCAGGGATTGCCGGGGAACCAGTATTTTGCGGTCCAGGGGATGTCGGTGGTGAGAACGAAGCTGTACCAGTTGATGACGGGATAGAGGCAAGCGGCGGCGCGGAAGCGCTCCGTGTGCTCGATAGTCCAGGCGGTGAGGACGCCGCCACCGCTGCCGCCAGTGACGAAGAGATTGTTGGTGTCGATGTAGCCTTTGGCGATCACAGCGTCGACGCCGCTATTGAGGTCGGCGAAATCGTCGCCGGGATAGGCGTGGTGTATGAGGTTAGCGAATTCCTCGCCGTAGCTGGTGCTGCCGCGGGGGTTGGTGTAGAGGACGACATAGCCCATGGAAGCCCAGACCTGTTTTTCGAAGTCGAAGCGGTCGCCGTAATCGCCAAAAGGGCCGCCGTGAATTTCGAGAATGAGAGGATATTTTTTCGAGGGATCGAAATCAGGCGGTTCGACGATCCAGCCTTGAATCTTGCGCTGGTCTTTGGAGGAATCGTAGATGATTTCCTCGACATGGCCAGGTTTTTTTTGTTCGAGTAATTCCTGATTGAGAGTAGTGAGTACTTTCATGGCGCCCATGTTGCTGACGGCCACGTCGCCGGGGATGTCGGTGCGGCCGTAGGTAAAGGCGATGGGTCCGGCGTGAGCGACGGAGAAAGAACCGCCGCCGTAGGCGCTGGTTGAGGAGGAGACGTGATCAGCAATTTTTTTGGAAGCGCCATCGGGAGAGAGGAAACCGATTTTTGTGTCCCCATGATCGTTGTATTGAAAATAGACGCCGCTGTTGTCGGCGGCCCAGACCGGACTCTGAATGTCGAAGTCGAGTTTGTCGGAGATGGAATGGGAGCCTGTGCCGTCGCGCTTCATTAGATAGAGCTTGGTGGTTTGGTGGCCTTGGAGGCGGTCGTCGAAGCCGGTGTAAGCGATCCATTTGCCGTCGGGAGAGATAGCAGGATTGTTATCGGGACCTTTGCGATTGGTGAGCGCGCGAAGAGAGCCGTCGGCGACGCTGAATTCGTAGATTTCGGTGTCGAAAACCTCGTGGTCGGATTCGGGATGACGATTGGCGGAGACGAGGAGAAATTTTCCATCGGGCGTCCAGGTAGCGCGGCTGGGTCCGTATTCGTTGCCTCCGTTGGGAAAATTGCCGTTGGTGATTTGGCGTGGAGCGCCGCCTTCGGCAGAAACCACGAAGATTTGCATGAAGCCGGGCTTCAGGTAGCCGGCGCCGTTGAAGCGATAGACCAGGCGATCGTACATCGTGGCGGGTTCGGCCCACTTGGCTCCTGCAGGCGGCGCGGGAAGATCGGCGAGGTGCGGACCTTTGCCGAGAACGAGCGAGGAGAAGGAAAGCATTTTGCCGTCGGGGGACCATTCGATGGCATCGGGAGATTGATCGAGGTTGGTGATGCGCGCGGTTTGACCGGAGTCCATCCAGCGAACATAGATTTGCTGCTTGCCATCGGTGTCAGAGAGATAGGCGAGACGCGCGCCATCGGGAGACCAGCGCGGGGAAGCGTCATTGTGGCTGCCGGTGGTGAGCGGGCGATGGTCGGTGCCGTCGGCATTGACGATCCAAAGATTGGAGTAGCGGCGGTCGGTCATGGGATCGGCGAAGCGACGCACATAGACGATTTTTTTGCCGTCGGGCGAAATTTGGGGATCGGTGGGGAGCTGGATTTGAAATTCATCCATCACCGAGAGTTTGTGTGACGATTCTTGCGCTTCGAGCACGGCCGGGTGGACCGAGAAAAGAGCGGCAGCAAAAGTCAATGCGGGCACGTAAAGCTTGCATTTCATGAGTGAGGACCCCCTCGCAGCTGGGAGTTAACAATGAGAGGGAAATTGTGTCAAGCCGGGAAGCCGGCAGGCCGGGAAGAGGCAATTTTCTTTGCGGTAAACGGCCATACGATTCCTGACGTTCGTAAGCTGCGCGTGGAACAACCCGTCTTTTTTTGCTAGAGTAGAGCTGCCGCTTCTTTACCAAGTAACCAGCTTTTGTTCAGAGCAACTCCCCCAGCCCATGGTTCTGGAAGGCGTCATTCAAATGTGCGAAGGGGTGTCCGATGTCTCGTTCGCTGCGCGCGGTTCCCAAGCTCTCTCCTCCGGAACACTTCTCGGCGCTCCGGCAAGGGGCGAGCAACTTCCTCGACGACGTTGGGTTTAGGCAAGCGTCCACAGGAACTCATGCAAATCTGGCTCATCGAATGCCCGCTACGGCACACCATCACCGGACCTTTCTCTCTCTTCCCCGTGACCACATGCGGCGTCGCCGCTTGCGCCGGCGCATGTCCAACGCGATCCTGATTCCGCTGCTGAGCGGCGTGGCGGCCTACGTTATCACTCGCCCGAGCGGCGGCACCGGTTTTACGCTTCCCAAATCCGCACCGCAGGCGCCGATTTCCGCCCCGCTAAAAACCGAATCCTCTCCGTTCTATAGCGCGTCGCTATCTTCAATTTCGGATCGACACGGTGACCGGCTGCCGGAAAGCGCCGCTGCGACCTCCTCACCAAACCCAGTGAATAGCGGGGCTTACAAGCTGGCTGAAGGCCCGCACGCGGTTACGGAAGTGCCGGACATAGTTCTTCACGACGCGAAGCGCGGCAAAGATCTTCATGTCCGGGTTTTTTATCCGAAAGAGCCAGGCTCCTACCCCGTTATCGTGTTTTCGCATGGGGCAGGCGGTTCGCAATCCTGCTGCGAGGCTTTGACGCGGCACTGGGCTACTTATGGTTACGTCACGATTCAGCCTACGCACGATGATTCCACCTTGCAGCGGCGTAATAGCGGCGAGGAAGACATCAACTTTTTGAAAGCGGTCAGCGAAGCGCTGAAAAAACCGGCGCTTTGGCAAAGCCGCCCGCAGGACATTTCGTTTGTTTTAGATTCGTTGCCTGTGTTCGAAAAGCGGATTCCAGCGCTGGCCGGCAAGATCGATCGAGAGCATATCGGCGTTGGCGGTCACTCGATGGGGGCGTTCACTGCGGATGCCATTGCCGGGGCGCTCGTCGATCTCCCCGGACATCCCGCCACGAACTTCACCGACCCGCGCGTGCGAGCGGTGCTTTTGCTGTCTCCACAGGGGCCGGGCGAATTTGGACTTACCGATCATTCCTGGGATCGTCTCGCGCTGCCGCTTTTGAGCATGACCGGGTCTCTCGACTTGGGCGCGGGCAATCAAGGCCCGGACTGGAAAAAGATTCCGTTCGAGCGCAGCCAGCCTGGCGCGAAGTATCACGTTTTCATTCAAGGCGCGAATCACATGTCATTCATCAACGCGAGGACACTCCTTCCGGCGCACGCTTCAGAAGGCGACTCGATTCTGGGCTACACCAATGCGGCTTCTCTTGCCTTCTGGGATGCCTATCTGAAAGCCGATTCGGCGGCGAAAAATTATCTGCAATCCGATGCGCTCCCGGATTTCAGCCACGGTTCCGTAAAGATTTTTCGCCGTTGAGCGGGTTGCCCGCGCTCCTCAGCTTTTCCACACGTTTCTCGGGGGAGTCCTTCCGTACCATTGACGATGTTACTAGCCAGTTCGGAAACTGAGTACAGTATGGCCCGCTACTCAGCCTTTCTTGGGCGCAGAGTTGAAGTTCAATATCGCGCCGGAGACATCCTTTTGCCCGCGTCCGGCACATTTGTGGCGGATTCGGGCCGCTCCATCTTTCTTGAGCAGCATTTCGAGCAGCGTGGCAAGGAAAAGCATTTTCGCTGGGAAATTCCTTACCAATACATCGTTCGGCTGGAAGAGAAACCCGACCCCTCTCAAGATGCCGCCTCGGCGGCTAACGCCCATTCGCCCGAGCCGGCCGCGGCTCCGAGCGCTGAAGAGTCGTCTTCCTCCCCAGACAGCAAAGCACAGAAAACTGCCAACCCCAGCCCTTCCGGCGGCGCGCCCGCAATCCTACCCTTGCAGAATCGTCCCAAGACCGCTTAACGCCCTCCGCCTTCGTTCGCCCTTCGCGGGACTCTGGCTCTGAGATTCGGTTACAATCGACGCGCTGTACACCCTACATTTTCGCCACGATGGGCCCGTGTCGGCCCTCGCGCGGAGGAGGCTTTTCGTGAGTTCCGACGACCGCCCAAAGACCAGCATCGGAGTGAAAGTTGGCCCGGGAGCCGATGTCAGCCCTACCCGAAACCTCGGTCCCGGGTCCAAAATCGGCTTGATTGGGCTCGGCTTGATGGGCCGGCCGATGGGCTTGAATCTATTGAAGGCGGGTTATTCGCTGACAGTCTGGAACCGGACCGCCTCGCGCGCCGAATCGCTTGTAGCTGCTGGCGCAAAGCTCGCTCAGTCGCCTGAGGAAGTGGCCGCTACTTCTGACGTGCTGATCACTATCGTCAGCGATCCGCCTGCTCTAGAGGGGATCCTTTGGGGCGGCTCCGGATCGGCACAAAATTCTGGCACTCTTTCGGCCCTTCGTCCTGGCAGCATTTACATTGATTCGAGTACGGTTTCGCCTGTTCTCGCCCGAAAGATTGCGGGAGCTTGCGAAGAGCGCCATGTGGCGTTTTTGGACGCCCCAGTGACGGGCGGCACCTGGGGGGCGGAAAAAGGGGAGTTGGTTTTTATGGTGGGCGGCGATGGCCAAGTGCTAAAGGACGTTGAGCCGGTCTTGAAGGTGATGGGCAAGCGGTGGTTCCACCTCGGACCGAACGGAGCCGGGCAAACCATCAAACTGGCAATGAACCTGATTCTGGCGCTGCAAGTGGATGCTCTTGCGGAGGCACTAGCCCTAGTGGAAGCAGCGGGACTCGAGGGCGAAAAGCTCGTGGAGGTGATGCAATCCAGCATGGCGCGCGCGGCTGTGCTGGACGTCAAAGCCCCGCTCCTGCTGAAGCGCGAGTACCCACCCAGCTTTCCTTTGCGGCTGATGCATAAGGACGTGGGATTGGCTCTGGACCTTGCAAGGGAGGCTGGGGTGACGCTACCGGCAGCTGCGGCTGCGTACACCACTTATTCTGCGGTGAAAGCAGCGGCGAAAGAGGATTTGGACTATGCGGCTGTGATGAAGTTCTGGGATCGCCCCGCTTAATATATAAGTTATTTACTATCAATGATTTATAAGGAATGAAGGGCGGCGCTTACCGGAGGCACGCTGGTTTGCCCTTACTAGAGGGAACGAACTGCGGCGCGCTGGTCGAGATCGAGAGAAAGATTCTGATCGAGGAGCACGGCGACGTAGCGTGAACAGGTTTTCATTTCCCTGGAAGCCCAGGCTGAGACGGCGGGTTGGATCGACCGGCAGCCCTTCTCGAGCTTTGCCACAACGGAATAATAGCCTCTGACTTCACGCAGCCAAGGCGTGCCCATTTTCAGGCGTGGAGACATTTCGTCGCAAAGCCCGAGTAGTTTGCCAAAATCGTTGGGGCCGATGGTTTCCGCCTCTATACCAGTCGCTGCGCACAGAGATTCGGAAAGAGGCTGGTTGGCGGTTGTCAGCCAAATCATTCGCCACTGGCTGATGGCGAACTGAATCAGAGCCAACATCGAGAGCACGAGAATGAGGACGGCGGTCATGGCTTTTTCTTCGAGGATTAGTCTGCCCGCACCGGATGTGTCCCCCTATAGGACGCCCGTACCAGGGGACAGGTACTGCGCGTGGGGCCAGTGGAGGCTGCTTTCTGTCACCAGGGGGAAGCGCCTGCCCTTTTCCTCCTGGGCTTCGCTCCCGGGGAATTCGTTAACGCGTAAGTAACTTCCGGCCGCAATTTCTGCAAATACCATTGACCGCCACAGGGGCTCACTTTAGGGTGGTGGGTAACCGTTAGTTATCCAGCTCCTCTCATGGACATCCAAAAGAACTTGGGAAGCCCGCCCCTCGGAACGACCAGCGATCAGGAGATCGCCGATAACCTGCGGAAAATCGAGAAGAGGGATTGGTGGGTCTGGGCTAACTCAATTTTTGTCATCCTGCTCCTGACCGGAGCGCTGATTTCCTTTACTCTGCCTTCGCTTTCGCAGGGAGCCACACCGCTCTTCAGGATCAAGGCCACCGAGGCAGTTTTTGGCCTGGTGGCGCTTATCGTTCTATTCAACGTCTACACCATTTACCAGCAAGTGTTGATCAAGCGGCTGCGGCGGCAGCTTGCAGAAAAGCAGCATCACTCGATGATCTTGCGCGAGCTTGCCATGGTTGACGCCTTGACCGGGCTCTATAACCGCAGGTTTGCCGAACAGCGGCTCGTTGCGGAGGTGGCGCGCTCTGCGCGCAAAGGCCACCCGCTTACTGTGGTGCTCCTGGACCTGGACGAGTTCAAGCATATCAATGACACGTACGGGCACCCCGCCGGGGATTTGGTGCTTCAGGAGTTTGCCGCCGCCCTCAATCGGGCCGTTCGAGGAGGGGACCTCGCCGTTCGAATGGGAGGCGACGAATTCCTGCTGATTCTGCCCGAATGCAATCACGAGCAATTGCGGCTTGTTCTGAACCGGCTGGGGCCTCTCGAACTGGCTTGGGAAGGCCGGAAATTTCCCATCAAGTATTCGGTTGGCTGGAAGGAATATGCATCCGGCGACCAGCCGGAGGGCATGCTGGCTGCCGCCGATCAAGCTTTGTACGCAAACAAGCGCGCCGCGAAGAAGTCCACCCTTCCAGACGCCGTTCCTGCCTAAGTCCTACAGCTCTTCGGTCCGCAGTTCCGAGGTTGATATAGAATGCTTTCTCGCTTCCGCTACTGCGCGCGAGCGATAGCATAAATATTGATGTATGGATTTTCTGCGTGTCTAATTTGGCGAGCGATTCAAGCAGGGGGAGGCTTTAGAAATGATGCTAAGAAGAAACTCATTCTTGGCTGCATGCGTATGCTCGGCCATTATGACACTGGGCGTAGCTGTGGCCTTGCCGCAAGCGAATGATTTGGGAGTCTTCACGAATGAAGGCAGGGTCGGACAAACGCCGCCGGGTTGCAAAGCCCAATACGATGCTGCTAAAGGCGAATATCGCATCACCGGAGGCGGCGCCAACATGTGGGCCGCCACGGACGCCTTCTATTTCGTCTGGAAAAAAGCTTCGGGCGACCTCACTCTAAGCGCCGATATTCAGTGGGTGGGCACGAGCGCCGCGGAACATCGCAAGGCTGTGCTCATTGTCCGCCAGAGCCTCGATCCCAGCTCGCCGTATGCGGACGCCGTGTCCCACGGCAATGGACTCACTTCGCTGCAATTTCGCGGCGCGCCGAACGAGCAGACTTATCAAATCGTAGCCGCCGAGGATGGGCCGTCGCGCTTGCGAATCGTTCGAAAAGGCAGCCGCTTCACGATGTACTTTGGGAAGCCGGGCGAGGAGTTAAAACCTTCCGGCCCGGTTGAATATGTAACTTTGCAAGAGCCTTTCTACGTTGGTCTCGGGGTATGTTCGCACGTGGCCACAACGCTCGAAACCGCGATCTTTTCCAATGTGAAACTGGAAGAAAGCGTGCCAACAAAATAGATCGTCCCAATCCGAGTGGCCGGTGCAGTTGGCAGGTTTTGTGGAGGACAAAATGGAAAGCATCATTGCTAAACTACTAGACGATTTCGATCGCGGCAGGATGACGCGGCGCCAACTGATCAAAAGCATTGCCGTGGTGGCGGCAGTTTCGGCGGAGACAACAGCAGCGTCTGCCGAAAACTCGAATGGATTCAGAGCGGTCGCCGTCAACCACATCTCCTACCAGGTCAATGACTACGCCAAGACGCGCGACTTCTACGCGGATTTGCTGGGTATGAAGGTCGCCGCCGACACAGGCACCCAGTGCAACCTGATTCTCGGCGACACGAATACATTTGTGATTCCTCGCAACGCCCCGCAAGGGAGCACGCCGCCGCGCATCGACCATATCGCGTACACGATCGAGACGTGGAACAAGGATGCCGTGAAGGCGGAATTGGAGCGTCGCGGGCTTAATCCGCGCCCCGATACGGAGAACAGTTTTCATATCAAGGATCCCAACGGTTTCGATTTGCAGATCAGCGGCAAGGACATGAAGCCAGTTTAGGCGCCGGTTTCCGCCAGTGCTGGCTGCCGCGGTATCATTCCCGGGCTGAAGACTGACATCTCGCAGTTTTGACAAGGACGAAATCATGGCTACCGTTGCCTCCATCCTGGCCGAACTAAAAAAGAAAGGCACCGCACAAACGCGCAAGATATACGCGCGCCACGGCATGGTCACGGACAATATGTTTGGAGTGAGCGTCGCGGACCTCAAAGTCATCGCAAAAACAATCAAAGGGCAGCAGGCACTCTCTTCTGAACTTTACAAAACGGGAAACATGGATGCGATGTACCTTGCCGGGATGGTTGCAGACGGCTCGAAGATGACGCCAAAAGAATTGACCGCCTGGGCCGAAGGGGCCGCGAATTTGCAAATGATTGCCGAATATACGGTGCCGTGGGTGACGGTGGAAAATGCTCAAGCGCGCGATTTGGCGATCGAATGGATTAAATCGAAGAAGGAGCACGTCGCTTCCTCGGGCTGGTGCACCTATTCCGGGCTGGTTGGTACGAAACCTGACGACTCTTTGGACCTTAGGGAGATCGAGGGTCTTCTAGGCACTGTTGTAAAAGGAATCGAAAGTGCCCAAAACCGCGTGCGCTACACGATGAACGGTTTTGTGATTGCCGTTGGAACCTTCGTGAAGCCTCTTTCGAAACAAGCAAAGGCGGCGGCCCGCCAGATTGGCACGATTTCGGTGGAAATGGGCGAGACGGCGTGCAAAGTGCCGGTCGCTACGGCCTACATCGAGAAAATAGAAGCGGCCGGCCGCGCCGGGCAAAAACGAAAAACGATTCGATGTTAAGGGCGGCTCCTTCGGACTGACTTAATTTCCTGGATGGTATTGCCGCTCCGTATGTCCCTCGAGCTGCGCGGGATAAAAATACACCTCGCGCAAATCCCCAGTGCTGTAGCGTTGGGCCTCGTCGTTGAAGTGTGGCGATGACAGATTGCCGCTCTCACCGCCGGCGGTAACGGCTCTGGCCCGCACTTTCTCGCCAAACTCGACTACCGCAACGAAGCTGTTTCCGCTTGTGCCATACCACTTTTTCGTCCCCGGGTACGCGTGTGCCCCGAAGGACGCCAGCGAGCCCCACACTGCAGAGGTGAAGCCCACAGGAATGCTCGGCCCCGCATCGTTGAAGGGCTGAACGATGCCACCGGTGAGCCGCTGGAAGCGATTGATGTCGCCCCACGGGGTTTTCCAGGCGCCGAAATCCGCTGCGAGTTTGTCAGAGGCATCGGAAAGGGATTGCAGCAGCAAATCCGGGGGCGCTTTCGTGCAGATGTAGTCGCTCATGTAGATGCCCGCTTTTCTGGCCTCGGGGCCAACGCGCTTTTGAATGTCTTCGCCCCAAAACACGGCCAAAGAAGTAGGTACGGATGCCGCTCCCCAACGCAAATCCCATCCGCGCAGCGCGCCAATTTGCCCGGCCAATTTCGTTTTCAAGGGATTGTCCGCGCCTAAGTCGTCCCACGCCTTTATCAAGCACGGGACCGGTTTCTCAAACCACGTCAGATAACTGTCATACGCTGCGGCAGCGAGCGAGTCGACGGTGAAATCTTTTTTGTCTTCTAGAACGCGAATGGCGTGCAATCCTCGGGCGGATTCTCCGCCGGCCTCCACATAAACGGGGAAATCTTCTTTCTTCGGGCTGCTTGGCCCTGCGGCGGACCATGGCCAATTGTTGGAGTTGTAGAGCCATCCACTCTTCGGGTTCAGCAGATGCGGTGTTTCATCGATGGAGAGCAAGCCCCTCCACTCCGTCGCCGGATTGTTCCCGTCGACCGGTTTCGTCCAATCAAAGCTTAGGTCGCGCCGCGGAATAAAATTTCCGTGGAAGTAGGCGATGTCGCCGTCGGCGTCCGCAAAAATCGTGTTGTTCGAAGAGTTGGTGTGCAGCTCCATCGTTTGCCGGAAAGATTTGTAGTCTTTGGCTTTCGTGCGTGTGTAGGACTGCGTCAGAGCCTTCGCGTGCTCTTCCATCAAACGGATGGTCAACCATTTGCCGTCCTTCTCCGCTACCACGGGCCCTTGGAGCGTGCGGTAGACCGTGAATTTCTTTTCGGCCAACCCGTCCGCGGTTTTGTACGGCACCGTAATTTCTCTCGCCTCGACGGGCCGCTCCTCTTTCCCGTACTTATAAAAAAACCTGTCGCCCTTTTTCTCCACAGCTACCTGATACCAGCTGATGGCGTTCACTCCGCTCGAGGTATGCATCCACCCGGCCCGGTCGTTGAATCCCTGGTAGACGAAAAATTGCCCCCAGGTCACGGCGCCGTACGCGTCCAGCCCCTCGTCGCTGGACATTTGCAATTCGGAACGGAAGAAAAACGACGTATGCGGATTGATGAGAAGCAAAGAATGATGATCCGCGGTGTTCGAAGGCGCTATGGCCATCCCGTTCGACCCCCTCGGCTCTTCCGTTTCGTCGTCCTCCAACGAGGCACCACTGCTTAAGGCAACCTTGCCGTAGAAGGCCTCAAGCTGCGCTAGGTTCACGCGCTCGATGTCCCCGCCGATGCTGCCTTCGGTGAAGCTCAGCGCCATCCACGGTTCGAACCGCTCGATGACTCTCGGCTTCACTTCAGGATGCTTGGCAAGGTAGAAGTTCAAACCATCGGCGAACGCGTTCATCAGTTTCTTCAGCCATTCCGGGCTCGCCGCGTATTCCTTCTTCAGCGTCTCGGGATCGATAAAAAGCTTCATCCGCAAATCCTGATAGATTTTTGCTGCGCCTTCCGCCTCAGCCAGGCGCCCCATCGCATTGATGTAGTTGGTCTCGACGCGGTTGAAGTCGTCTTCCGCTTGCGCGTAAATCATGCCGAAGACGGCGTCGGCGTCCGTCTTGCCGTGCATGTGGGCGATGCCCCAATCGTCCCGGGTGATCGTGACGCTCCGAGCCTCTCGCTCCCAGCGTGCCACCTCTGTGCTTTTCGCCGCCTGGGGAGACGCCGCTTGAGAGACTGCCCTCTCTGAAGCAAACAAGCACGCTGCTAGCGCGATGAGGAAAGCCAAAACAGATTTCTTCATGATTGCCCCTGAAGGAATGAAATCCATACGCAGCCGCGCCGCTTGCACATTCGCGCGTTCCCGCGCGGCAACACCAGCCTAGCATCATACTCCGGCCGACCACGCGCTGCTCAATTCAGCTCTTCCCGCGAGTCGACCCATCGTGTAGATTCCTTCTTTCCATGCGCCGACTTCTGGTTCTCCTCGCATTTTTGACCGCTGGCAGTTTCGAGGCCGCGCCCCCACCCGACGGTATTCCCCGCGAACTCGCCCGGCAACGCGCCGGGCAACTTTCGGAGGTTCGCTACCATCTGCGGTTCACGCTCATTCCCCGCAGGGCAACTGTTTCGGGCCATGAAGACCTGCAATTCCGGTCCATCTCCTCCGCGCTCGTCCTTCTGGATTTTCGCGAAGGGGCGGTAACAAATCTTGCGGTCAATGGCGCACGGATCCCGGCAAAAATCGAAAATGGCCACATCGAGCTTCCCGCGGGCGCTATTCATCCCGGCGAAAATGCCGTGAGCATGGATTTCAGCGCTCCCGTCGCTACCGCCGGGAAAGCCATCACGCGCTTTGAAGACAAAGACGACAACACCGAATATCTCTACACGCTCTTTGTCCCCATGGACGCGGAAATGGCGTTCCCCTGCTTCGATCAGCCCGACCTCAAAGGCCGTTTCCATCTCGAACTTACGGCTCCTGAAAACTGGACGCCCCTTTCGAACACACCCATCGAATCCCAATCTCCGGCGGAAGTGGGGCAGCGCCTCACGATTTTTTCCGAGACGCGTCCCATCAGCACGTATCTGTTTGCCTTCGCCGCTGGGCCGTTCCGCAAAGTTCACGAAACGGCCGGACTCCCCGGACTTTATGTTCGCCAGTCCAAGCTCAGCAAAGCCGAAACGGAAGCCGCCGAAGTGCAGCAAATCACCGCGCAAGGCATCGACTATCTCTCTAAATTTTTCGCCGAGCCTTTCCCGTTTCCGAAGTACGACCTCGTCCTGATCCCGGGCTTTGCTTATGGAGGCATGGAGCACGCCGGGGCTACCTTTCTCCGGGAAGAATCCGTGCTCTTCCGCAGCGCGCCCACGCACAGCGATCACCTCAATCGCGACATTCTCTTGCTTCACGAGCTCACGCATCAATGGTTTGGCGATTTCACCACCATGCGCTGGTTCGATGATCTCTGGCTGAAGGAAGGCTTTGCGCAATACATGGCGTATCAGGCGCTCGCTTCTATCGCGCCTGACGACCATGTGTGGAAGCGGTTTTATCAGTCCATCAAGCCCGCGGCTTATTCCATCGACTCGACCCTTGGAACTACTCCGATCTACCAGGACATCGCCAATCTCAAGGACGCGAAGTCTGCTTACGGAGCCATCGTTTATTCGAAAGCTCCCGGTGTGATCAAGCAGCTGGCGTTCGTTCTGGGCGAAGAAAAGTTTCGCGACGGGCTGCGCCTTTATCTCAAGGAGCATGCCTATGCCAATGCGGAGTGGGGCGATCTGGTCCACGCGTTCGAACGAGTCTCCGGGAGATCACTTGAGGCTTGGGCAGCGATGTGGATTCGTCATCGCGGCATGCCGGAAGTGGTTGTGGCGTGGTCGTGCGATGCAGAAAATCGCATCGATCATTTCACGTTGACGCAGCATGACGTTCTCGGCGAGGGCGGCGTTTGGCCAATCGCCATGGAAGCCGAGTTCGCCTATCCTGGTCGCGGTCCCCTCGCTCTGCGCGCGCAACTCGACCGCGAAAAATCTGATCTGCCGGATGCTCTCGGCAAGCCATGCCCGCAATACGTTTTTCTGAATGATCAGGATTATGCGTACGGCCGCTTTCTGCTTGATGAGCGCAGCCGCAAAGCCGTCATCGACCGTTTGCCGACGGTCGGTGATGTCTTCGAGCGCACGCTGCTTTGGGGCTCGCTGTGGGATTCCGTTCGCGAAGGGGATATTGCTCCGCGTGATTACCTGGAATTCGCGCTCCGGCTTCTGCCCGACGAAACCGATGAAGCGCTTGCGGAAAGTCTTATCGGCCACGTCACGACCGGCCTGCACCGCTACGTAAGCGAAGCTACGCGCACGCAAATCGCGCGGCGGGCCGAAACGCTGGCCTCAGAACGCATGCTCCATTCCAAAGAGCAGGATTTTCGCATCGCGTGGTTTCGCGGGCTTCGCGCCATTGCGGAGAGTCCAGAAGGGCGTGCCCAACTGAAAGATCTTCTCAGCGGCAAACTCGCTATCCCTGGCGTCGAGCTTCGCCCTCTCGATCGCTGGACCATGGTCACGTCGTTAATCGCGCTCAACGACCCCGAGGCCGATGCTTTGCTCGCCGCCGAACAAAAACGCGACAGCAGCGGCGACGGCCAGAAATACGCCTATGTGGCCGAAGCCGCTCGTCCGGACGGCGCCTCGAAACAAAAATATTTCGAGGACTATCTCCGCAACCCATCCCGCCCCGAAGATTGGATCGAACAGAGCCTCGGCGCGTTCAACCACTGGAATCAATCGGAGCTGACGCTGCCCTACTTGAAGCCCGCGCTCGACGGTTTGCCTCAGATCAAGCGCGAGCGCAAGATCTTTTTCGTTCTCGGCTGGCTCAACGCTTTCATCGGCGGCCAGCAATCCAGCGCCGCCCGGCTAGAAGTCCGCGAATTTCTCAATGCCGGCGCGATCGACAAAGACCTGCAGCTAAAAATTCTGGAAGTGTACGATGAACTCGACCGGACGGTGAAAATCCGGCAGCGCTATCCGTGAGCTTCACGGCCGGGCATTCGGTGAGAAGAACCCTATCGGCAGGTCGCGCGCCGTTCGCAAGCCCGCCGGAGCGTCTAAAATCACAGGAATCGAGTTGACCACCACGGACGCAGTCGCAACGTCTCCGTGCGTTCCGCCGGGAATCACGATGCTGATGTTCGGATGGCCTTTCAAGGCAATCGTATCGGCGGGATCCTTTGCGCCGACGTACATTTGCAGCTCGAGGTAGACAAGTTCTTTTCCGCCGCCAACGCCGCGCGCGATTTGATGCACTCCCGCAGCTTGTCCCGCTTCGACGGTCAAATATTCGGTCTCGACACGCTCGCGAGCGATCTTCGGCTCAATCGTTTCCGTAATCTCATCCACCGGCAGGTTCAAGCTGTCCGCAATCATCGCGACGGACTCGGGCAAGCCGACATGCTTGATCACGCCGGCTTTCACCTGCGAGCGAAATTCCTCTTCCGTCATGCCCGCGCCGATTTTCTTCTGCAAGGGCAACCGGCGTTTGCCGCCATCGACGATGCGCACCGCCTTGGCGTGCTCGATGCGCTGCGAAACCGCCGCGAGCGTAATGACCAGCTTGTCCATCACAAAACCGGGGTTTACTCCCGTTCCGACCAGCGCTACGCCCCAGTCCTTGGCGGCTTTGTCCAGTTGCGCTGAGAGTTCAGGGTAGGTCCGCAGCGGATAGGACAGCTCTTCGCAAGTGGAAACGATGCACGACTCTGCTTCGAGGCACGCGAGCAACTGCTCCATCACTTTCGGAAGGGAGGACGAGGTCGAATGGATCACGACATCGGCGGCTTGTTCGAGCACTTCTTTGGCGTCGGCGGAAACTTTCACGCCCCATGGCGCATCCGTCGCGCCGGTCACTTCGCCGAGGTCGCGGCCCACTTTTGCCGGGTCGGTGTCAATGGCGCCGATAATTTCAATGGCCTGCTTCTCGCGCATCAGGCGAGCGATCGAAGCGCCGATGGGCCCAATGCCGTATTGAATCACTCGAATCTTCTTTTTCACGATTTCCCCCGTCCATTGTAGAGCGCGGCACACACGGCGTATTTTTGCCGCAAAAGAAACCTCTACGATAATGGAATTTGCGCAGGCATTCAACGGCCAACGCGCACGGTCCGCCTGACAGCCACATGCCCAGTTGATCGCCGCCTCCCGAATCTTGCTGATGAATGCTGCGCGGCACATAATGGAGGTTGCCCCTCACCCGCGCTTCTGGAGGACTACATCATGCCAGCGAAAAAATTGACTGACGCCGAAATACAGGCTCTCGTTTCTAAGTTGCCCGACTGGAAAATCGTCCATGGCAAGCTGCACCGGGAATACACTTGCAAGGATTTTGTGGCGGCCTTCGGCAATATGACGCGCGTCGCTCTAGTTGCCGAAGCCATGAACCACCATCCAGAGTGGTTCAACGTCTGGAACAAAGTGGTGATCGACCTCACCACGCACAGCGTAAAAGGCATCAGCGATTACGATTTTGTGCTCGCGGAGAAAATCGACGAGATTTTCGTTCCCGAACGGGCGAGTCTCGCCGGGGCGTCAAAATAACGCCCCTGGGCCTCAGTCTTTGCACTTAGCGGGTCGGAATATCCCGCCGCGACCGGCAGTGGCACTTCCGTGTCCCCTGAGCGAAGGTCTATTGACTCTTCCCGCGGCTGCGCCAAAATAGCTCTACCCCTTCATAGAAGTTCCCCGTCTGGAAGTTTAGATTCTCGAGGACTGCCCTCTTCAGTCTCGCCAAAAGTTGTCTCACGATGAAGATTCGCATTGGGCGAACTTTCGCCGGGTTCCGTGCGGTTCTCTTTTTTTCGCACGCGGCGTGGGCAATCCGCGAGGGGAGGTTCGACGCATGAGTGGAAAGAAATTTCGCGTGTTGCTGGCGGAGAGCGGAACAGGCGAAGCCGCCGATTCCCTGAGGCTGTTGTATCCGGGGCCCGACAGCACATTGGAATTGAGTGTCGTCTCGACAGTGTCGACTCTGCTTGCGACGATAGAACTCGCCGCACCGGAAACCATCTTTCTTGATCTTTCTCTTGGCAAGCCGGATCCCCTGGATGCTGTGCGCCGCGTACATCGCGCCGCCCCAGGTATTCCGCTCATCGTTCTTGCCGATATCGCCGATAAGAGCTATGCCGCGCGCAGCATCTCGGAGGGGGCGATCGACTATCTCCTGAAGGGCTTCATGGACACACACACCCTCGAGCGCGTGTTGCGGACCGCACTTGAGCGCAATACCGTGGAAGGCCTTGCCGATCTTCTTCGGGACAAGCTAACGGGATTGTACAACCGGGACGGGTTCACTACGCTCGGGGCCCGGACGATGGAGATGGCGACGCGCTCCGGGGGCACACTGATTCTTCTCTGCGCGCTAATCGAAAATTATGCCTCGCTTCACGAGGAGCTGGGTTCCCTCGGGTGCGAGCTAGCAGTTCGCGAGACGGCCGAACTAGTGGGGAGTTGCTTCCGGCGCAGCGATTTTCTCGGGAGGCTGGGCGATGCGCAGTTCGCGGCGCTGGCCGTCGACGCCGCGGAACCCAGCGCCTCGGTACTTCGCCAGCGCGTGGAATCGCGTCTGGCCATACACAACCAGAGCCGTCAACCGTGGGGTCCGCTGATGTTGCGTTTGAGTGTAGGTTATTGGGGCGCCAACGACCCGAGTTCTTTCGCTGCATTTCTCGATGTCGTGGAGTCCGAACTAAGGCAGGCCGAAGTGGCTCTGAGCCAAGCCGGTACGCGGCAAGACAGCCGAATGGAGCGCTAGCAGGTTTTCATGAAGAGGGCAGTCAAATTCGGGGAAGCAAGGTTCGAGTGACAGTCGCGGTTAGACTGGAAAGCTTCGTGCACCCGATGCCGCCCGCGTTGGTGAGTAGCGGCAAGCCGGTTGAGAGGGGCGAATGAAACCTATACTGCTCGAAGAGTTGCGCCGGCCCGAAAATACGACGCCGTTGCGCCTGCTCATTCTCGAAAACGTGATAGAGGATCAAGAGCTAGCGCTGCTGGAACTGAGGGCCTCGGGATTCGACGTGGAATGTACGATGGCCCAAGACCGGGAGGAATTCCTGGCGGCACTCGATGGCGGAAAATTTGACGCCGTCTTGGCAGACTACCGTCTGCCGAACTGGACGGGGCTCGACGCGCTGAAAGAACTGCGCGACAAGGGAAAGGATATTCCGTTTCTGCTAATGACGGGCGCGCTCGGGGAGGAAGCCGCCGTCGAATGCATTAAGCAGGGAGTGAGCGATTGCATTCTGAAGGAGCATTTGAAGCGACTTCCTTCGGCGCTGAAACGCGCGCTCGAAGAGAAGAGTCTTCGAGACGAAAATGCGCGCGCGCACCAGGCGCTTGCGGAGAGCGAAGCGCGCGCCCGCGAGCAATTTGCAGAGCTCGAACAGATCTATCGAACCGCCCCGATTGGTCTTGCCGTTTACGGCCCCGACTTGCGCTATCTACGGGTGAATGAGCAGCTCGCGCGCTTCAACGGACTCGCGGCAGAGCGGCACGCAGGCCTGATGACGCGGGACGTGAATCCCGACGTTGCGAAGGCCGTCGAGCCCTACTTGCGACGTGTGTTTTCTCGCGGGGAGTCGATTTTCAATGTGGAAATACAGGGCGCGACTCATTCCCAATCCGGAGCACTGCGCACTTGGTTGGCCAGCTTTCACCCGCTTCGTGCTGACACCGGAGTGATTGTCGCCATCAGCGTTGTAGTCTTGGAAATCACAGAGCGCAAAAGGGTGGAAGCAGCGCTCTCGCTGTCCGAAGCCCGCAACCGCCAACTGGTGGAGCACTCTGTTTACGGGATTTTTCGCATTTCCCCGGAGGGCTCCTTCCTCGATCCGAATCCTGCGCTTCTGCTAATACTGGGGTGTGAGACCGCGGAGGAGTTGAGCCCGCCCATGATGGTGCGCGACGTATTTCGCTATCCGGCGCATTACGCGGAATGCATGGCTGGCTGCCGAGAGGAGGGCCAAGTACACAGCGCGGAGACCGAGTGGCGCCGGCGCGATGGCGGGATGGTCGTCGTGCGGCTACATCTGCGCGGACTTTCCGTTCAGGACTTGATGGCCTCGACCGAAGTGATGGCCGAGGATGTAACCGCGCTGCGCGCCATGGAGCGGCAGCTGCACGAGTCGCAAAAGTTTGAGGCCATCGGCCAGCTTGCCGGGGGCATAGCTCACGATTTCAACAATGTCGTCGGAGCCATCCTCGGTTGGGCCGAGCTGGGGTTCGATCAAGCCCGGAGCTATCCTCAAATTGCGGAACGCTTCGCGCGTATTCGGGAGCAGGCTGAGCGTGCTGCTGCTTTGACCCGGGAACTGCTCGCCTTTGCGCGCCGTCAGATTCTGCAGCCCCGTAGCGTGGACCTGAACGCTGTAACCAGCGATCTGACCAGCTTTCTGGACAAGGTCATCCGCAAAGATATCGAACTCAAGGTGATCAACGCGCCGCTCGATCCGCTGAAGGCCGATCCAGCCCAGATCGAGCAGGTGCTGATGAATCTCTGCCTGAATGCGCGGGACGCCATGCCCCAGGGAGGCAGGCTGCTGATTGAAACGGAGATGGCCGATATCGACGAATCCTACTGCAGGTTTTACCCGTACGTGACACCGGGCCGGTACGCCGTGCTGTCGGTCTCGGACACCGGCGCTGGCATGGACGCAGAAATGCGCGAGCACGTGTTCGAGCCGTTTTTTTCCGGTAAGGAGCCCGGCAAGAATAGCGGCATGGGCCTGGCGACGGCTTATGGAATCGTCAAACAGCACGGAGGATTCATCCACGTGTACAGCGAGGTGGGACAGGGCACTCTTTTCCGGGCCTACCTCCCCGTTGCATCGGGTCACCTCTCCGAGCAGTCGCCAGCCCGGACGCGGGCGGCATCTTTTGCGGAAGCGCGCGGGACGGAGACGCTGCTTCTCGCCGAAGATCATGACGCTATCCGGGAGATGGCTAGACAAACGCTCGTCAATCTGGGCTACCGCGTACTTTCCGCCGTAGACGGAGAGGAAGCGTTGCGGCTGTGCGAAAGCGAAACACCGGCGCTAGCGATACTGGACCTGGTCATGCCTAAGCTGGGAGGCCAGGAGGCCGCCGCAAAACTTGTGGAGCGGTTCGGAAAGCTGCCCATACTCTTTACGAGCGGCTATTCGCAGGAATCGAGAGGTTTGGAGACCACTGGGCGGTATCTGCGAAAGCCTTATAGCCCTTCGAATCTGAGCCGCATGGTCCGGGAGATCCTGGATAGCGTAAAAATCGCATCTCTACCAAGCTGAATTCCGGACACCATGAATTTTCTAGAGGCGGATTGCTTTTGCCGTTGACACCTGCGTGACGCAGTGCTACAAAGCCCCCAAGGCAAGCCCTTTGGTGGTGAGTCTCTTACGCAATTGAATCAGCGAGTGAGGCCGCAGACCTGCCTGGCAGGGCAGGGCTGCAAGGCCGCCTAGGGATTGTCCTGTAACACCCCACCCCACCCCGGGAGGTGAGAACCCCGCGGTTTTCACCTCCTTATTATTTCTTGGTCAAGAACCGACAGCTCACGCGCTCTCACACATTTCTACGAATTCAAAGTGCTTCCATGGTTAGACAACATCGAACCGCGCCATCATGCTGTGATCCTCATGCTCTAGATTGTGGCAGTGCATCAGATAGCGGCCACGGTAGCCCTCGAACCTCATGATGAGCTTCACCTCTTCGCCGTTGTCCAGCGAAACAGTGTCTTTCCAGCCCCGCTCCCACGGCTTCGGCGCTTTTCCGTTCCGTTCGAGAATCTGGAAATTGACCAAATGGATGTGCACCGGATGGATCATCTCCAGGGAGCCAAACTTTCGGTTCTTCAGATGCCAAATCTCCACCTGACCATATTCCACTTGCGCCAGGCTCGCCTTTGGATTGAATTCTTTGCCATTAATCGTCCAGGTGAGCGGAGGGATTTTGAGCTCGACCGAGACCCCAAATTCAAATACTCGTGTCCGCACGGCAAGTTTCGGGTCGAGCGATTCCATGTTGCTGAGCTTTTTGGGAATTGGATTTTCGTCGTGCGCCTCGCGCGCGACATCGAATCGCATGATTTCGCTTTGCGGCCCTTTGCCGCTGAGGTTGCTCAAAACAATCCGTGTGCCAACGGGATATTGAGAAAAATCGACGATCACGTCTGTTCTCTCCGCCATCGCGAGCGGAATACTCGGACACTCGATCGGCGTCGAAAGTAATCCGCCCTCCGTTGCAATCTGAATCAACGGCCGTCCATTTCCAAGCGCAGGCTCGAAAACGGTGGCGTTGGACGCGTTCAATAGGCGGAAGCGATACTTCCGCTTGGCTACCTCCAAGCGCGGCCAGGGTACGCCGTTGACGAGCACCACGGTTCCGTGCGCGCCCATCCGGCCACCTCGCCCCGCGTGATAAACAAAGTTGCCGTCTGCGCCGAAGGAGCGGTCCTGAACAATCAGCGGGATGTCATATTCGGCGCTTGGCAATTTCAGGCCGGCCTCGCTCTCATCCTCAATGATGTACAGCCCCGCCAGGCCCATGTACATGTTCTGCGCCGTGTGATCCATCGCGTGATCGTGGTACCAAAGCGTTGCGCCTCGCCCTTCGTTCGAATACACATACGATCTCGATTCGCCCGGCATGATCATGTCGGTCGGAAAGCCGTCGGAATCTGTTTCCGTCACTCCGCCGTGCAAGTGCACGACCGTTTCGCGATGCAGTTGATTCGTTTGGCGCACGACCGTTCGCCGGCCCCGGCGCGCCTTGATGGTTGGCCCTGGGAACTTCCCTTCGTAGCCCCATATCCGCGTGTGTATCTCCGGCAGGAGTTCCACGTCCGCTTCTTTTTGTGCGATCTCGTAGTAGTCTGTTTTCGCGTCGATTCGAACGGGACTGAGTACGGGAGGAACCCGCAGAGGCTGGGAAAATTTCCACTTCGCTAAATCTTCTGGAATTTCCGTGCTTCCGAAGCCGCTGCCGAAGTCCAGGCCACTTCGTCCGGCAGCCACAGCCAAAAGCGTCGTACCTCCGACGGCTAGCATCTCTCGCCGGGTGCTCTTCATCGTTCCTGCTCCGCATTTCGCGCTGCTCGGTTGCAGCATCCGGACATGCGGTGTACGAGCGCCGGCATCAACATTCGACTGCCGGCATTCCGGTTTCGCTCCCGGATCTCTGGGATGATCCAGGGACCCGCCGGCGGCGTTCCAATAACCAGCAGGATGACTTGTTCCACCAAGGGCATCGACATCCCAGAAACTCTGGCACGGCGTGGACAGCAGGACTGTCCTGTATTAGACAGGAAGATTTCCCTATCCGTCTCTGTGGCTTATGCTTGTCGCGGTAAATTCTTGTGATATGACTTTTCTAACGCTCTTGTCGAATCGGCAGAGTGAGCTGTTCAGTAGGCGCAAGGAAGCCCCTGTTTTGTCGCGAAGCCAGGGCGATTTTTCTGGTAGAAACCCAAGTATACGGTCCCAGGCTTACTGGCACCGAGGGTACTCGACATCTCGCGGTAGCGGTCTTGTCCCTGGTTTAGGGTTCGACCGCTTGGTGGCTAGAAGCGCCGGGCGTAAGCCTTCGGACGACGAATTCCTGAAGAAGATTGGCTGCCGCTGTTTCGCCAATCTCGATGAGCGCGTTTTCGAACGTTAGTGCCGCGCCGTTGCGGTCTTGCGCCGGATAGTAGAGGTTCGATATACCGCCTGCGGCGAGGCTTCCGAGGATGCCTGAGTAATTCGCCTGCCAGTGCCCATCGTCGCCTTTGCAAATCACGGCATTGGCCACAGCATAGAAAAAGCGTGAGCGCTTGCTGCCGCTTCCCTTGTAGAAATAGCGCGGATCCTGTTTCAAGAGCGACGGCAGTATGGCGCCGCCAATAAACGTGTCTGTGGCAAGGTCCGCATAGGATGCGCCGTATCGTTTGGCGAAACCTTGTGCGCCCTGTCCATATCCAGGGAAATCATTCTGTGCCTGCTGAATTCCCGCGATGGCTCCATTCAGCCCGAAGGTGACTGGATCCACCGTCGTCTTCCACGCGAGCTCGAACTTTTGCCTCGGAGTGAGAGGAGCCGCATTGGGGACGTAGCTGACATAGAAATTTGGAATGACGCCGAGCACACGCTGCTTCTCTTCTTCCCTAATCTCTACTTGCGCTTCTGCGGTCAGGTTGGGAACGACGCGAACCTCGGTGACAGCGGTAGCAATAGCCAGGGACGTTTGTGGAACGGTGTAAACCTCTCCCGCATTCAGGACTCCCGAGAATGTTTTCGGCGCGAAACCAGTCAGCGTAATGGTGAGAAGGAACGGTCCGGGAGTGATATTGGCAAAGGAAAATTGTCCATCGTCGTCCGATCCCACTTCTTGGACTGAGGAGAGATCTTCCCTTGTAAGCTTCACGCGGGCTCCGACAACGACGGCTCCTGCTGAATCAAGGACAATTCCGTTGATGCTTCCCGGCGACTTTGGCTCAGGCAAACGCCCATGCGCGGATGGCCCGGTTGGCAGGGGGCCCGGCATGCTGGTATCCGTTCCAGCAGAGACCGGGGGATCTTGAGACTGGGGCAAGGCCAGAGCTGGAAAGCCCCAAAACAGGATACTTAAGCTCAATAGTGCCACTTTGGCTTTGTATCTAGGCATAATCACCGCCATCCAGCCCATTATGATGCTCCGCCAAAGGGTTTTGGATTCCCGGGCACTTTTACGTTTTATCAGTTACCTGTACTGAGTGCCAGTCACTTCTCTAGCCCTTCGCTCGGTAACTACAGGCGCTCGATCGGGAACAGGCGGGCTTCGAGTTTTCTTAGTTCCTTGTCTCTTATTTCCGCCTGGTTAAGATATAGTTCCCGTTTTCGATGCATCCGAGATGACCACGCCGCCGCCACTCCTGGCTTTGCAAAACGTCACTGTGGTGCGCGGAGAGTCCGCTGAACGGCCTGCGCTCGAAGGCGTTTCGCTTCGCATCGAGGCGGGCGAACACGTTTGCATCCTCGGACCCAATGGCTGCGGAAAATCCACGCTGATCAAAACCATCACGCGCGAGTGCTATCCCGTGGCCCGGGAAGGATCTTCGATCTCCATTCTCGGGCGCGAACGCTGGAATATCTTCGAGCTGCGTTCGCTGCTGGGGATCGTTTCGCCCGACCTACTGGCTTCTTGCACCACCGATGCTACCGGACGCGACGTGGTGCTTTCCGGATTTTTCAGCAGTACGCGCATCTTTCCCCACCATCATCCTGACCCTGACCATTTGGCGCGTGCGGAAGCAACGCTTGAGCGGCTAGGAATCGCACATCTCGCCGGCCGCGCTGTTTCGCAAATGTCTTCGGGCGAAGCCAAGCGGACGCTGATCGCACGCGCACTGGTCCACGATCCGCAAACGCTCTTGTTCGATGAGCCCAGCAACGCTCTGGACATCGCGGCGCAATTTCAACTGCGCGATACGATGAGAGAGCTCGCGCAGAGCGGGCTGGGCATTCTGCTGGTGACTCACCACGTCGCTGAAATCATTCCGGAAATTGATCGTGTGGTGCTTTTGCGAGAGGGGCGGATTTTGCTGGACGGCTCCAAACGGGAAATCCTGACGGCGGAGCATCTATCGTCACTGTTTGGCGTGCCCGTCCGGCTCGTGCAGCAGGGCGGCTATTTTCATTTGTACTAGGAGCCGACGACCGGCGCGGGTTCTCGATTACGTCTCTTCGGCGCCAGCCAGCGCCACAGCCCGTCGACGCCGATGGCGGAGAGAAGAAGGACGACCGGATCGATGGGATGGCGGTAACGGAGCGAGGTGTGCGTCACGTAATAAAGCAACGGAAAAATCACGGGAATAGCGACAACAGGCAACGCGTACGCATTTTTCGTGGCCAGAAGGACGACGACTCCGAAAAGAGCCGAGATCGGCGCAGCATCGTTCGACAGCAGTATTAAGCGGAGCCAAAGCGAATCGGCTTGGCGAAACGCCGCCAGCGGAGTTGCCGTTCCCACCCAGAAGTCCACGAATCTCTGTGCAGCGAGCCAGACCTCGATACGTGGATGCGACACGATAAAAGCGACCGCTTTTCGTTTTTCTTCTTCCATGAACGCGGTCTCGCCCATCCGCACATAGCGCAGAATTTCACGGTCCTGGGTAATGGCACCGGGGCGGAATTTGTGCTGATCGTCGTAGTTTTCGTTGTTCCCGATGTACAACTCGAAGGCAAAATTCGAACGCAGCGGGATGAGTTTATGAAATTGAACGTAGTTGCGAATGGTCCAGGGCAAGCAACAGAGAGCCGCGATGGCGGCGGCGAGCAGCGGCCTGAGAATTGAGTTTGCCGCGCGATGGTGACCGCGAGAGCGATACACGGCCCATAGAAGCAAAACGGGGAAAAGCAAAGCGACGGCGGGGTTAGTGAGCAGCGCGAAGCCCCACAAGAGTCCGTAGAGGCACCACTCGCGGACGCGCCGCGATTCCGCCAATTCAAGCGTGGCCCACAGCAGGGTTGCGACCAAGAGCGCGGATAGGGACGTGTCCCAGATCCATTCGAAAGGGATGATGATGGCGTTGGGGAAAAGAGCCCAGAGCCACGCGGCGGCGCTGGCGACGCCAACGCCAGCGATGCGCTTGCCCGCAGAAAAAATCGGAACGCATGCACCCGCGGAAAACAGAATGTTGAGAGAAAGCGCCGCAAAAAAAGAGTGGAGCGAGTAGATGCCAAACACCTTGAAAATTGCCGCCAGGAGACACGGGTAGACCGGGGCGAGCCAGGCGGTTGGACCGGTATCTTTTTGAAAGGGTGAAGAGAATCCCTTTCCGCTCGCAATGGAGTAGGCGATATGTCCGGTTTCGGTCTGAAATGGAATGATGCTCAGGGCCTGCGGGGAAATTTGCCTCACCTCATACCGTGCGAACGCCAATCGCGTCGCCAGCGCCATCAGCACGATCAGCAGAAGAGACATCGCGGCTTTGCGCAACGCGCTTTTCATAAACTCGCGATTCTCTGGAGCATTCGACGGCCTCTCTTTCTCTCTGACGAATGGCACCCTCTCGATGTTACGCCAAGCGGGAGAGGAGATTCATTTTTCCGCGTCCAAGTCTTCCCTGTTGATTCATCGTGCTAGGATGGGGCCAGTTTGCCATGAACTTGCTCGCTCAGGATCTTCGCTTTGCGATTCGGGCGTTCGCCAAGAACCCCGGATTCACGCTGGCGGCCGTCTTGTCGCTGGCCATCGGCATTGGAGCGAATACGTCGATTTTCAGCATTGCCAATGCACTCCTTCTGCGGCCACTTCCCTATAAAGATGCAAGCCGGCTGGTGATTCTCTGGAATCGTTCGCCGGGCTTGGACATTTTGCAGGATTGGTTTTCCACCGCACAGTATCTCGACATCAAGAACGGACATCACGGTTTTGAGGAAGTCGCCATCGCTTCCGGCAGCAACGATAATCTGACCGGCGAAGGCGAACCGGAACGCGTCGGAACCGTGCGAGTGTCGTCGAATCTTCTTCCCATGCTCGGCGCGAAGGCGGCCGCGGGACGGCTCTTTCTGCCGGATGAGGACCTGCCTGATCGTCCGGCTACGGCAGTTTTGAGCGATGGGATGTGGGTGCGGCGCTATGGCAGCGATCTAGGCGTACTGGGGAAGTCAATCACCATCAACGGCCAAACTTACCAAGTAGTGGGAATACTGCCGCACGACTTTACATTGCCGCATGAAGTATTGCCGACACTCTACGGTCCGGAACAGCCAGACGTCTTTCTGCCATTTCCGCTGGGGCCGAAGGCCGCGGGAGTTCGCACGCACGAAGACTACAACATCGTGGGGAAGCTGAGGCCGGGAGTGTCGCTCGTGCATGCCGAAGCAGAGATGGATGCACTCACCGCGCGCCTCCGGCGTGATTATCCGGAATCCTATCCGCCGAATGGCGGGCTGACATTTGGAATTGTGCCGCTGCTGGAGCAAGTCGTAGGCGATGTGCGTCGAGCCTTGCTGGTTTTGTTAAGCGCGGTCGGACTTGTGCTGCTGATCGCGTGCGCGAATGTGGCGAATCTTTTGCTCTCTCGTGCGGTGGCGCGACAGCAGGAAATCGCAGTGCGCGTGGCGCTTGGGGCCAGCCGGGGCCGCATCCTTCGTCAACTGCTGACGGAAAGCGTGTTGCTGAGCCTGATGGGAGGCGCGTTGGGCGTGATTTTGTGCCTGGCGAGCATGAACCTCATCCACTCTTTGGGCACAAAAAGCATCCCGCGGCTGGCGGAAGTCGGCATTGACGGCCGCGTTTTGCTCTTCACACTACTACTTTCCATTTTTTCGGGAATTCTTTTCGGGCTGGCACCAGCCCTGCGCGTATCCCGTGTCGATTTGAACATCGCGTTGAAGGAAGCGAACCGAGGCTCATCGGGAGCGAGCGCCGTGTGGGGGCGCGGCAACAACATGAAGCGATTGTTAGTGGTATCGGAACTCGCCCTGTCCGCGGTGCTTCTGATTGCTGCGGGCCTACTGATCGGCAGTTTCGTGCGCTTAGAGAACGTCGCGCCGGGCTTCAATCCGAGAAATGTGCTGACGTTCGAACTGGCGCTCAATGGTCAGAGGTATGGCGACAAGCAGACCATCGAGAATACCTATCGTCAGCTGTGGACCGCGCTCGAACAAATTCCCGGCGCTGTGGCCTCAGGAGGCACCACTGCTCTCCCTCTCAGCCAGGCATTTGCGTGGACGCCGATCACCGTCGAAGGAAGAACGCAGCTCCCAGGCGAGAAGTTTCTGAATGCTGACGCGCGTGTCGTCGGCGGCTTGTATTTTCAAGCGATGGAAATTCCGCTGCGCAGTGGCCGTTTTTTTAACGCGGAAGACGTCAGAGGGAAAACGCCGGTCGTGATTGTTGACGAATTCATGGCGGAGCAGCTTTGGCCCGGGCAGGACGCCGTTGGCAAGCGCATTCACATGGTGGAATCCGAGGAGCCGTGGCTGACGGTTGTGGGCGTAGTCGGCCGCGTGAAACACGAATCGCTCGATTCAGATCCTCGTATTGCTTTTTATCTGGCGCAAACGCAGTATCCCGTTCGCGCCATGACACTGGTCTTGCGCAGCCGTGGCGAACCGTCCGCGTTTTCGCAGGCGATCAGGCAGCAACTTAACGCCATTGATCCGGACCTTCCTATGTATTCCGTCCGAACCATGGACGAACGTGTGACAGAATCGCTGGCTCGGCGCAGATTTTCCATGATTTTGCTTGGGCTCCTCGCAGGAGCCGCTCTGGCGCTCGCGACCATCGGGATCTACGGCGTGATGGCCTTTCTCGTTAACCAGGGGAGACGTGAAATCGGTATCCGCATGGCCTTGGGCGCCACGCAGCACGAAATCCTGAAGCTTGTGGTGTTCAAGGGAATGACGCTCGCGGGATCCGGTGTCGCCATCGGTTTGGCCGCGGCTTTGGTTTTTACTAGGCTGATGCGCAGCTTGCTCTTTGGCATCAATGCGGCGGACCCCGCAACCTTCGGCGCCATTTCTCTCTTGCTGACGCTCGTTGCACTGCTCGCCGTTTATATTCCTGCTAGACATGCGGCACGCATCGAACCAATCGTCTGTCTGCGCTCCGAATGAGTCGCCCCGAACCTGGTCCTCTTGCCTGGTTCACAAAGAGCGAAGAATAAACCTGAGCCGGGATACTAGAAACTACGATTTCTCCGTGCGTGAGAGAGAGATTGGACGAGCATCGGGATGCTTCGACGACCAGTCTTCGGGAGGAAACGCAACGCGCCAGAAGGTGGGGCGCGGTTCTGAAAACTCCAGACCAATCTCGGCTTTCCCCCCGCGTACGGGGCCGAGAAAAACCACGTGACACTCTTGTTCTTCCTGTGTGCGCTTGTGCTGCATCATTATTTTGCTGCCGCTGGTCACACGTGCGTTCACCAGGATTAAAGCGCCATGCGCGTTGATGGCCAGCGTCTCGGTTTCTTCATCGAACGCATGGCCCTGCGAGTCCTTTCCGCGAACGCGGACGGCGACTTGCATCAGCACACGCTGGCTGCGGCGGCGCACCGCCGGAGTCCCAGTCGTATTCGGGGTCTGTGACATACCACCTCTTTCGGTCAACTATACGCGGCGCGGGCTGATTGTCGAGCAATAAAGTACCAATAGGTACTTAATCGTGATGATACCGAACATGTATAGTAAGGGCCCATTTTTGTTTTGGATTGGGCGTCAGCTCCGCTGGTCCATGGGGACGTATTGGCGCGTATCGTGGCCAAGATAGATTTGCCGCGGCCGGGCGATTTTCTGCTCCGGATCGAGGAGCATCTCTTCCCACTGGGAGATCCAGCCGGACGTGCGCGGAATCGCAAAGAGCACCGGGAACATCGAAATCGGGAAGCCCATGGACTGGTAGATCAGGCCGGTGTAGAAGTCCACGTTGGGATAAAGCTTGCGCTTGATGAAGTATTCGTCTTCGAGAGCGATACGTTCGCACTCGAGGGCAATCTCCAGCAGCGGATTCTTGCCCATCAGCTCAAAAACTTCGTAGGCCACTTTCTTGATGATGCGGGCGCGGGGATCGTAATGCTTGTAAACGCGGTGGCCGAAGCCCATGAGTTTGACCTCGCCAGCCTTCACGCGTTTGATGAATTCTGGGACCTTCTGTACTGAGCCGATCTCCAGAAGCATGTGGAGCACTTCTTCGTTGGCGCCGCCGTGGAGCGGGCCGTAAAGTGCGGCGATGGCCGCTGCCGTGGCCGAGTAAGGGTCGACGTGCGAGCTTCCAACGCCGCGGATGGTGTTGGTCGAACAGTTCTGCTCATGATCCGCATGGAGGATGAAGAGCACATCGAGAGCGTGCTCGAGCGTGGGATTCGGTCGGTACTTCGCCTCTGTGGTGCGGAACAGCATGTTCAGAAAATTGCCGGGATAGCTGAGCTCGTTGTCGGGATAGACGAAAGGCATCCCCAAAGTATGGCGGTAGGAGAACGCTGCAATCGTGGGCATCTTGCCGACGAGTCGGTAGGTCTGCTTGCGGCGCGATTCGGCGTTAAAAATGTCCTTGGCATCGTTGTAGAAGGTCGAAAGCGCCGCGATCGTCGAAATCATCATCCCCATCGGATGCGCGTCGTAGTGAAACCCGTCCAGGAACTTCTTGATGCTTTCGTGGATGAAGGTGTGATGCGTGACGCTGTACGTCCATTCCTTCAGCTGCGCCTCAGTTGGCAATTCTCCGTGAAGCAGCAGATACGCGGTTTCGAGGTAGGTGCTTTTTTCCGCGAGATCCTCGATGGGGTAGCCGCGGTAGCGCAGGATGCCGGCGTCGCCGTCAATGTAAGTGATTTTACTGATGCAGGACGCAGTATTGTTGTAGGCGGGGTCGTAGCTCATCATCCCGAATTCGGCGGGATCCACCTTGATTTGCCGCAAGTCCATGGCGCGGATGGCACCGTTTTTTATGGGGATTTCGTAGCTCTTTCCGGTGCGGTTGTCGGTGATGGTGAGCGATTCGCGGGAAGCGGAGGCCTCCTCAGTTTTTTTCGTTTGCGTTGCCGTAGTTGCGGAATCCATGGCGGTCCTCAGAAACAGCAAAAGCCTCTTACTTCCCCACTCTACACCAAAGGGAGGCCTCCGGGAATGGGACGCAAGTACCCGTAACTGCAAGGAGATGTAAGGGTTGTGGACAAAGGAGGGAGGCAGCCGGCCGGAAAGAACGACCGCCAAGATGTGCCTCTTGACAATAGTCGTGATAACGAGTATTATCTTCCCGTCAAACCGGGAGGTGGACCATGATCGATATCCGCAAAGGCCAGGACCGCGGGCATTTCAACCACGGCTGGCTGGATACTTATTTCACGTTTTCGTTTGCCGACTACTACGACCCAAAGCATGTGCACTTCCGCACGCTGCGCGTGCTGAACGATGATCGAGTTGCGCCCGGCGAGGGCTTCCCCACGCACCCGCACCGCGACATGGAGATCGTCACCTACGTGCTCGAAGGTGCGCTCGAGCACCGCGACAGCATGGGCACCGGTTCCGTGATCCGCCCCGGCGACGTGCAGTACATGAGCGCAGGCTCCGGCGTGACGCACAGTGAGTTTAATGCGTCGAAGACCGAGCCCGTGCACCTGCTGCAAATCTGGATGTTTCCGGAAGAGAAGGGCCTGAAGCCCGTCTACGGCCAGAAAACGTTTGGTGAAGACGAAAAGCGCGGCAAGCTGCGGCTGGTCGCTTCGGCGGATGGACGTGATGGCTCGGTGAAAATCCGCCAACACAACGAGCTGTATGCGACGGTGCTCGGCAAGGGCGAAGCCGTGAAGCACGAGCTCAAGCCGGAGCGCCACGCCTACGTACAAGTCGCTCGTGGCAGCGTGAAGCTGAACGGCACAAAGCTCGAAGAGGGCGATGGCGCAGCCATCTCAGCGGAAAAGACCGTCGAGCTGGCCGGCATCGATAACGCGGAAGTTCTGCTCTTCGACCTGGCGTAATCTGAAACTGATAAAGGCGAGGTTGGTGGTTCAAGTCCACCGTGTCTGAGGTGCGTTTCTCCCAAACCGGAATGAGACCAAAACTACCTCGAACCAGAAGCCACGGCGACGGGGGATTTCTATGCAGTAGTTACTCAAATGGGGTACTTCCGGATGGCCCGTCACGGCTAGCTCAAAACGCAAAGCGCACGCAGGTATCCGTGAGCTATCCAATTACTCTTGATTCTCTATGTGCTTCGAACGGTATGTTCGGAGGAGCTTGGAGCCTGGAGACAAAGTCCGTGACAGGAGAGCAAAATCACGCCGGACATGCCAAGCCGTTGCAAAAGAGCCGTACGTCCTCCTCGCTAAGGCCGCTGCAGAGAGGGTTGGTTCCTCTCCGAGGGCAGCCCACATATCAGCCCGGTAACCGGGTCCCATCATTACCCGGCAGCGATAGGCGTGATGACGCCGTGCCAGGTCCACGGGCTGTAATACATCGGTAACTCGCTCTCGAAGTACATTCGCAGCTACGCGGATCACACTACCTTCAAAACGAGAATCTTCACCATGACGCTTCACTTGAAATTCTGTACCCGTTTCAATTAAGTCTAACCGCGGTTCGAGATACAAGCTGGCAAGACGAGCGAAACGTCGATCGCTCTTCTGCCAGCGCGCGACAGCGGACCAGAACGCTCTAACCCGCGGCGAGCCTTGCGCAGCAGCCAATTTCGTCAGCCGGTCAGCATTAACCCAAGCTGCATGTATGCCAAACCAGGTAAGCAGCACTGCTAGAACCCGCAGGTCATATTTTTCGATGCCCTCTATGCTTGCGAACAGGATTGTGTCCTCGATATTCGGCTCGAGAACGGGGGGCGCCGCGAAGTTCATGCCGATTCCAACCATGCGTGAGGTGAGTTCGTCCGGCCGAACAAGTGGAGAGGGGGCAAGAGCCCTGCTAAATGCCATGACCGAGCCTCCTCCGAAGATCAGCAAACGTCGCGAACATGATCTGGCCAGTCAGGGTTAGCATCCTGTCGCTCCAGCCATGGAAGCACATTCTCCAGTTCGCTGATCTTCGGCGCGAGCGCGAGGCAGTCTCCCAGATCTATACCGCGATCGCAAAGGGCGAAAAGTTTTGCGCAGAGCAGATCCTCTCGGCCGAGACAACGGAGATGAATGGCCGTGCCGGCAAAAACGGTTTGGAGGCGCTCCTCTCATCGCGGCAGAAGGTGACTTGCAAGCGAACTCGGCCCATTGTTCAGCCAGCTGTCTTGAAGCGTGCCTCCCTTGGCCCGGACCTTAATGGCAAAGCCACGCGAGGCCTCGGCAATCTCGTTCGGGATTTCCGGATGCAGAATGTCGCAATCCTCCGTCAAGCGAGACACAACGCCTAGCAAATTAAGCGCGGCGCCACCAATCACTACCGCATGGAACTGAAGCCGTCTCTCGGCCAAATACTGATCAAATGCGAGTAAGGTTGATTTTGTCTGGTGCATGGTATCATTATAACAGATACCCGGGTGATCCCTAGGCGGTCAGTTCAAATCTGCCCTCTGCAACCAAAGTTTGTTCTCTTTCAATAACTTCGGCAAACCCTGCAACCATCCGAATTTGTAATGGCCCAGTGGAGATTCGCGAAAGTGCGCCTAAAGGCTCTTCCTATATCTCACGATGGGCAGGACCTGATTGATAGCTTCTGGTTTGTCCGTGAGACTCGCCCAGAACCCGGAAGATTGGAGTCTTATCGGTGTACCTGGAGTGCTCCCTGAGTCACTCGGCGAAGATGGATTTTTTGATCATGGATCCTCTTCGTGGCTTTTTCGGAGCGATGGAGCGTAATAATGTATGGACAGGTTGGAGCGATTGGGCGGATTGGTAATGGGCTAGCTAGTAGGCAGTGATCTCACTCTTGTCACTAATTCTTGACGGACGACGGGCTACCACTAGTGGACATTAAAAAAGAAACGCGACGGCAAGAGCAATGCGATTGACATATATCGTTGTAACGAGTATCGTTTGGAGGTATGAAAACGGGAGTTCAACAGGCTAGGAAGGTTCGGCGGGAGGCATGTCCCGAGGAGGCCGCATTCTTGGAGCTGCTCCGCACGACGGACCAGCTAAGCCGCGGGCTGGTGCCTCTGCTGAAAGCCGAGCAGCTATCGCCGACGCAGTACAACGTGCTGCGCATCTTGCGTGGTGCACTGGAAGGCCTGCCGTGCGGCGAAATCGGGCAACGCATGATCACTCGGGATCCAGACATCACGCGGCTGCTGGATCGATTGGAGAAGCGGGGTCTCATTGCGAGATGGCGCGACTCCAAGGACCGGCGCATGGTCCTTGCCCGGATTACGCCGGAAGGACTGAAGATGCTGGATCGGCTTGACAGGCCCGTGCAAGAAGGGCACCAGAAACAACTCGGCCACCTGGGGCGTGAGCGGCTCAAGGCTCTTTGTGAATTGCTCCGCGTCGCCCGCCGCGAACCTTAATTTTTTTCTGTACTATTCGTTGTAACGAATATCGTGGTAACGCATCTAATCCAAACGAGGCGAAAGGAGCCGATACCATGACAACAGCAACTACAGCTACTGCACCACAAAACGCGGTAACCACCTGGACCATTGATCCGGCGCACTCCATTGCCGAGTTCAAGGTCAAGCACATGATGATTTCGAATGTGAAGGGCCAGTTCTCAGGCGTTTCCGGCACGCTGGAGCGCCACGAAGGAGATGTGACCAAGTCAAAGGTTGCGGTCACCATCGACGCGGCGTCCGTAAACACACACGACGCGCAACGCGACGCGCACTTGAAGAGCGCGGACTTCTTCGAGGTGGAAAAATTCCCGACTCTTTCCTTCAAATCAACCGGCATCATTCCGAAGAACCAGGACGAGCATGCCGTGGAAGGCCTACTAACGATTCATGGAGTCACGCATACGGTGCGGTTCCACGTGGAAGGCCCGACACCTCCTGCCAAAGATCCGTGGGGCAATACCCGGATTGGCGTCTCGGCCACGACAAAGATCAACCGCAAGGACTACGGCCTGATCTGGAATACGGCACTGGAAACGGGCGGCATCCTGGTCGGAGAGGAAGTCACCATCACGCTGGACCTGCAATTCGTAAAATCGTGAATCAGAGGCCGCGGCCGGGCATCAAAGCCTGTCAGACGACCAAGAGAAGATCACGGTCGCTCGCGTATGTTTCATGCGAGCCGACCAGGCACGCCCAGACATCGTTGAACTGTTCCAGGAAGATGCCGAAGTCTATTTCCCGAAATTCTGATTTGGATTTGGACGGAACTCGTTTCTTGAAATGGTGAAAGGATTCGAGGGAGCCTTGGAATACATTCAACACGATTAGGACCGTTTGACGTTCATTCCTTCAGCCGACTACCTCATCGTCGAAGGCATTTCACAAGCCAGAATGTCTGGTAAGCCGTGGGCAGGCGACAAAACTTCTGGCGGGCGTTTCTGCAACGTCTTCAAGTTTCGAGATGGCCGAATATCGAACCTGCACATCTATCTCGATCCGATTAATACGGGTGAGGATGAGGCGCGGTTTCGATGGGTAGCAGGCCGCCCTGGTGAGGCACCAGCTTACGCCGGGACTGACTTCATTATTGCCCGCGACGGCCGGATTGCCGCCCTTTATCTCTTTTTCGACAGGCTACCCTGAGCTGAACTCTGCTGTCCTTAGGCACACGGGCAACGAGCGGTTTGTAGGCAGCCCGGAAGTAATGGTGCAGTCGAGTTTATTGGAATAACTTCTGGTTTGCCCGTCAGAATCGCCGGACATAAGATAATTTGACTGTACGGATCGCCGAGCAGTTATTGTAACGCTCAGAGTCGGGTGGCCTGGTCTAGGAGCGTTCGACCTTGGGCGTCGACTGAGCTCCTAGCGGTTCGCGGAAAGGATCTATCGGAATCGGCGCGTACTCGACCTCGATGATCTCGAGATGCTCCGTCTTTGCTGGCGCGCGCAGGTTCACGCGGTCGCCGGGGCTCGCCTTCATCAGCGCATTGGCGAGAGGCGAGCGCCAGCTGATGTAGCCGCGGTCGAGGTCCACCTCGTCGATGCCTACGATCGAGACGACGTGTTCGAGGCCGGCAGCGTCCTTGTAGGTCACGGTCGCGCCGAAGAAGACGCGCGCAGCGGCTGCCCCCGGCCGCGGAGCGGCAGGATCGACGACCACGGCCGTGTCAATGCGTTTCGTGAGAAAGCGAATCCGCGAATCGATCTGGCCTAACCGTCGCTTGCCGTAGAGGTAGTCGGCGTTTTCACTGCGGTCTCCGTTACTAGCAGCCCAAGCTACGACCTCCACCACCGCAGGCCGCTCGCGACTCAGTAGGAACAGATGCTCGTCTTTCAGCCGCTGGAACCCGGCGGGGGTGATGTAGTTTTTCAGCGCTGGCCCCGGTGGCTCTGGCCGAGGTCCTCGGAGCGGCCGCTTTTCGCGCATTTGCCAATCTGCCATGGGATCTCGTGTACGTGTAGATGACCCAATCTCGGAAGGTCCGCGCCTCGGTCCCGATAATTCCTCGCACCGTGAACGTGACGTACGCGGGCTAGATGTCGAATGATACATCGGTCTTTCCCTGTGACACCATATTGATTCCGGGTGGATGGTCGGCAAACTTAAAGTTGGCCAGAACGGGGTTCTGGGAAACGAAGGCGGGGCTGCCCCAGAGTCTGTGGACTTTTTCCAACCCGCAACCTAACCCACAATATGCGATGTCTTGTACGACTTCCGCGTAGTTTGGCAGTCGCCGCGGTCTTGTAAGTCGTAAAACCTGACCACGCTACCCCTGATCTGGACGAGGTCAACGCGCGCAGGAGCTGCCCCTAAAGTGCAGTTTCTGTGCGCTTTTTTATGCCGCGGATTTATTCGTATCGAAGAGCGACAATGGGATCGACGCGAGTCGCGCGCCGCGCCGGAATGTAACAGGCCATGAGCGAAACTAAGACCAAAAAGATTGTGGCGAGCGCGAAGGTTAGGGGGTCGTTAGGGCGAACGTCGAAGAGAAACGAAGAGAGAAGACGCGTCAAGCCCAGCGAGACAGAGAGTCCAATCATCAGTCCGAGAAAGGTCAAGAGCGCACCCTCCCTCAACACCATTTCCATAATTTCCGATGGTTTGGCTCCGAGGGCCATGCGAATGCCAATTTCATTCGTGCGGCGAGCGACGGTATAAGAAAACAATCCATAAATGCCGATGCAGACCAGAAAAACGGCCAGCAACCCGAAGAAGGCTGAGAGCTGGGCGACCAGCCTATATTTGGAAACGGAATTGTCGACCTCCTCCTCCAACGTCGAGACCTCGCCTATCGGGACATCTCGTGTCACCTCTTCGATTGCTTGCCGCACTTGCGGCGTGATCTGAGCGGCATCTCCGGAGAAGCGGACTTCGAGATTCGGAAGGTAGGTCACATTTTGCGAATAAGGGAAATACGCTGCCGGATGCTGACGCTCCCGAAGCGACTCATACTTTGCGTTCTTCACGATTCCAATGATCTCGTAGTCCCCGCTGTGTGTCGGGTCATCGCCAAAACCAAAATGGCGACCGATCGGAGATTCTCCGGGGAAGAACCGGCGCGCCATGGTTTCGTTGATCACCGCAACCTTTGGCCCCCTCTCGTTGTCTTGAAGAGTGAAGGTGCGGCCGGAGAGCACCGGCAAACCGAAAGCCGCAAAATAGCCCGCGCCCACCCGGTTCATCAAGACTTCCTCGCTGTTTTCCGAGTTTCTTGAAATTCCTTCGAGCGTGACGTCGTTAGACCATTCTCCCTGGTTGAAGGTGAACAGGGAGAAGCTCGCGGCCCGTACTCCTCGAACGGCGCCTACGCGCTCCTCGATTTGGTTGAGCAGGTTTCCGAGGCGCGCGTCCGGCTCGTAACCCGCCGCGTACTCGTCAAGCTGGAAGACAAGGACGTTTTGCTTTTCAAAGCCGGTATCGACATGCGCGAAGTTCAGCAGTGTGCGCAAGAAGAGTCCCGCGCCGGCCAGCAAGACGAGAGAAAGTGCGATCTGCAAAACGAGCAGTGCTCTCGATAACGGACTTTTCGCTTGAGCCGGCGCCGCGCCGCGGCCGTCCTTCAGAGAAGACGTCAGCTGAAACTGCGTCGAGCGAATCGCGGGAGCCATTCCGAATAGCACTACCGTGAATAGGGTGAGAAGGAGTGAGAACAGGAGCACGCGAAGATCGGGCGTGACGGAGAGCGGCGCGTGCCCCGTGCTGCCGGTGGCCATTCCAAGGAGAAAATCCCCGGCTCGCCAGGCCAATGCCACTCCCAGCCCGGCGCCGAATAGTGCGAAAAGAAAACTTTCTGTCACGAGTTGCAAGGACAGCCGCAGCCGGCTCGCGCCCAGCGCCGCTCGAACAGCAAATTCGCGCGAACGGGCCGTTCCCCGCGCCAGCAACAGATTCGCAATATTGGCGCAGGCGATCAGCAGCACGAGTCCGGAAACGGCCATCAGAATTTCCAGAGAGAGCGAGTATTGGATCCGAAGATTCGAGAGCCCTCTTGCTGCTGACGCGAGATCAATCCGGGCGTGTTGAATCGCCGCCAGCTCCTTCGGAGCGGGCTGCGCACTCACGTATTCGCTGCGCAGAATTTGCTTGAAAAGAAAATTGGTATCGGCGGAAGCCTGTTCGACGGTGACACCTGGCTTGAGCCGAGCAATGATATAGAGCGATTGGAAGAATTTGTCGTTGAGCCCGTTCCATCCAGGGGAGATTTCCTTTTCCATGGACAGCGGGATCCACAGGTCGGGTTGCTGTCCCACGCTCGTGCCGAAGAATCCTGGCGGGGCCACGCCGACTATCGTGTAAACCGTTGATTCGAACCGAAAGGTCTTTCCGAGCACGGAAGGATTCATTCCGAACCGCCGTTTCCACCAGGAATAGCTCGCCACGGCGACAGGGGCAGCGCCCGGCGTTCGATCATCGGCCTCATTGAGCACGCGGCCGAGAAGCGGCTTTACGCCCAATACCGAGAAAAAAGTTCCTGAAACGAGATCAGCCTTCAGCAGCTCCGCACTGCCGCCGTCGACCCCGCCATGCGTGCTGAACTCGACGCTGTGGACGGCGGTGACGCCGGCATAGACAGCATTCTGTTTGCTGATTTCGCGGTAGAAGGGATAGGAGAACAACTCCCAGCTGCGATCCGGCAGCGTATCCTGGCTTCCACCCCAGCTGCCGGCCCCGAACAAAACCAGCTTCGAAGGCTCCAGCACGGGCAGAGACTTGAGCAAGAGTGTGTTGAGCAAACTAAACACGGCCGTGTTCGCTCCGATCCCGAGAGCGAGAGATAAGATGGCCACGAGGGTCAATCCTGGACTGCGCTTCATGGCTCGGAAACCGAACCGCACGTCGCGGAGAAGTGTCTCGATGAAATTCACTCCGCGAGCGTCGCGGCACTCTTCTTTCAGCTGTTCGTAGCCCCCGAATTGCAGGCGGGCGCGCCTCGTGGCCTCATCTCGTGGCAGGCCGGAGTCGACAAGTTTTTCGACTTGGTTCTCGAAATGCGAACGCAGTTCCTCGTCCATTTCAGCTTCCACCTCATCGCGCCGAAACAGCGCGCGTAGACGAAACAACAGTTCATTCAGCATCGCGATCCAACACTCCATTCATCCGCAAAGATTGCGCGGCCAACGTCGTTCTACTCGTAACGCAAAGCCACCATCGGATCGACGCGAGTCGCACGGCGTGCGGGCATGTAACCGGCGACCACTGCGACGGCCGAAAGCACGCCAATCGCGGCAATAAACGTGAAAGCGTCATGAGGCGCAAGCCCAAACAACATTTTTTGCAACACACCGACGGTTGCTAAGGCGAGGCCGGCCCCCACCGTCAATCCACCGGCAAGTACGATGACTACATCGCGCATCACGAGCCGAAGTATGGAATCTCGCGGCGCACCCAGCGCCATGCGAATCCCGAATTCACGCTGGCGTTGCGCCACCAGGTAACTTAAGGCGCCGTAGAGTCCAATCATCGCCAGCGATAAGGCCAGAGCGCCGAAGAAAGTGGAAAGCGTCGCGAGCAGCCGTTCCTGCACCAGAGAATCGGCCACTTGCTCGGCGAGAGTGTGAAACTCGAGCGGAACCGCTTTGCTCACACCTCCGACGGCCTCCTCGACGGAGGGCACAAGGGCCGATGGACGCATTGCCGTTCGCAGCTCGAACACCTGTTCTTCCACAGGCTCCGTTACTTGCGCGATGGGAAAATATGCGGTGGCATGAGCTTCCTCGCGCAGCGATCCGTATTTGGCATCTTTCGCCAGTCCTACAATTTGGATGGGCGGTTCCGGCTTGCCTGGATCCGCGTGAATTCGGAAATACTTCCCGAGTGCATCTCCGTTCGGGAAGAATTTTCGCGCCAGGGTTTCATTGACGATGGCGATGCGAGGGGCGGTCTCGGTGTCGCCCTCGTTAAAGTTGCGGCCGGCGAGGAGCGGCGTGCGTACGGTTCCTAAGTAACCAGGCGAGACAAAGTTGAAGAACGCGAGTGCGGCATCGCCTGTCGGCGCATTTGGCGCATCCACCTCAAGGTCACTGTTCCAAACGTAATTGCTGACCGGAGTCATCACGGACCGGCTCGCAGATACCACGCCGGGAAGCGTGCGCAACCGGCTCTCGATTTCATCAAACATCCTAGGCTGTTGCTCCGGCGCCACTTTCAGATTGTGCAGATTCGCGCGAACGATAAGAACGTTGTTCCTGTCGAAACCGACGTCCATCGTGACGAGTTTCACCAGGCTGCGCAGAAACAGCCCACTGGCCACTAGCAGCACGAGCGACAACGCCACTTGCGAGGCGACAATCCATCTTCCCGGTCGGAACCTGGCCCGGCCTTCGATGTCCGTTGCTTGGCTCCCTTTCATCGCGGAAGTCAGCGACACGCGCGTAGAGCGAAACGCCGGCAGCACGCCAAAGAGGATTCCCGTGAAGACCGCGACGCCAGCCGCGAAGCTCAAAATTCGCCAGTCGAAGGACAGATCGAGGAAAACTGTGTTATCTCTCGTCGAGATATAGCGAACCAGAAGCGAACTCCCCCAACGGGCAAAGAGCATGCCGAACATCGCGCCGGCCGTGGACAGCAGCACGCATTCGGTCAGCAATTGACGAATCAACCGCGCCCGCGAAGCGCCCAAAGCTTTGCGCACGGCGATTTCCTTGTGCCGGGCGGACGCCCGGGCAAGCATCAGGCTTGCGATATTGGCGCACGTGATCAGCAGCACTAGTCCCACAACTCCCATCAGTATGTGGAGCGGTCGTGTGAATTGCTGGCGGAGATAGGAAGTGCCGGTCGCGGCGGCGGTGGGCTCGAACGACCGTTTTAGAAAAGCTTGCTGATCTTTGGTCTCCCAGTCCTGCGGCAACGCTGCCCGAAAGACCAGCGGCGAAACTACGGCAAGCCTCGCCTTCAATTGCTCGGGACTTACGTCAAGCTTGCTCCGGCCCGCCACGTTCAGCCACCACCAGGAGCGGCCGTCCAGCCGCGATTTTGGCCCGTCGAAAATTTCCGCCGCGCACACTGGAACGGCGACGTCAAATTTGTTGCCCACCTCCAAGCCGAAGAATCCCGGAGCGCTTACGCCGATCACATGGAAGATGTGATTGTCGAGAGAGAGCGTGCTGCCCACGGCGCTCTCTGCCCCGCCAAAATGATCCTGCCAAAAACCGTAGCTCAATACGGCAACGCCGGAGCAGCCGCGCTTGTCGTCTTCTGACGTGATCAAGCGGCCGGCGGCGGGGCGGATACCCAGAGTCCGGAAATATTCTCCGCTCGCAAACATACCGTTTACATCACGGACGGCGCCGCCTTGCGCAAGATCGAATTGCGTCAAGTTCCACGCGAAAATACCGGAGTAAAAGTCCTGGCGATTCCGGAGCTCTTCCCACAGCGGATTTGTGAATGTGGGGTCGGCTTCGTCATTCGGCGACCTCGGATCTTGAATCCGCACCTGCGTCAGTTCATCGGGCTTTTCCACCGGAAGCATTCGCAGCATGACCGTATCGATCAAGCTGAAGATTGCCGTGTTGGCGCCGATACCGAGCGCCAGCGAGAGCACCGCAACCGAAGAGATCATCGGAGTGCGCCCGAGAATTCGCAGACCGTAGCGAATATCTTGAACGAGCGTCTCGATGAGATTCACGCCGCGCGCGTCGCGGATCTCTTCCTTGAGCTGTTCGTGCCCGCCGAATTCGAGGCGAGTGCGGCGCATGGCTTCTTCACGCGTGAGCCCCGAATTTAGGTACTTCTCAACTTGTTGATCGAAATGGAAGCGCAGCTCAGCGTCCGCTTCGGATTCGACCGCGTCGCGCCGGAACAGCGAACGAAGACGGAACAATAGATCGTTGAACACCGAGGCCTCCTACGCCGTCTCCAGAATCTGGGCGACCGCCGTCGCCAGTTTTTTCCAGGTATCTTTCTCCAGTTCGAGCTGTTTGCGCCCGGTTTTGGTGAGTTCGTAATATTTAGCGCGCCGGTTGTTTTCTGACGTGCCCCATTTCGCTTTGATCCAGCCGCGCCTCTCCAGCCGGTGCAGGGCCGGATACAGCGAGCCCTGCTGGATCAGCAGAACATCGCTTGAAATCTGCTGGATGCGCTCGGAAATCGCCCACCCATGCTGCGGCTCCAGCGCCAGCGTGCGAAGGATAAGCAGATCGAGCGTCCCCTGCGGGAGTTCAATTCTCTTTTGCGCCATCAGTCCATTCCCCTGTCGCTTCGACAAGAGACATTACGCTCACTCTTGTCGAAGCGCAAGGGGAAAGAAGTGTTCCTGGAGGAGCTGCCCGCAGCCGGGATGGAAAGCGCCCAGCACGAAGAAATCCCCAGGGGCGGGGCTTGTTTACGCTCGAAGGGCCTTGTCGCGACTAACCGCGAGTGCGCTGGAACTCGTGCATGAAGCAGGTAAGCGCTTCGACGGAGGCAATGGTAACGGCGTTATAGAGTGACACGCGCATCCCGCCCACCGACCGGTGGCCGGGCGTGCCAACGAGGCCCGCTTCGGCGGCTTCCGCGGCGAATTGTTTCTCGATGTCTTCGTTGCCGCCGGCGACGCGGAAGACCACATTCATTTTCGAGCGCGAAGACATTTCAACCGGACAACGGTAGAAGCCTTTACTTGCTTCGATCGTGTCGTAGAGAAGCTTTGCCTTGGTGTTGTTGCGCTTTTCGATCGCGGTGATCCCGCCTTCCGCGTCGATCCATTCCATCACCAGCCCGACGATGTAAACCGCGAACGTCGGCGGCGTGTGGTACAGCGATTTTTCCTTGATATGCGTGCGGTATTGCAGAAGCGTGGGCAGATTCTTGTCCGCGCGCTCGGCGAGGTCTTTCCGTACAATCACAACAGTCACACCGCTTGGCCCGAGATTTTTTTGCGCGCCCGCAAAGATGAGCCCGAATTTCTTCACCTCGATCGGCCGCGAAGCGATATCCGAAGACATATCCGCGACGAGCGGCACACCGTCGGTCTCCGGCAGATCTGTCCACTGCGTACCTTCAATGGTGTTGTTCGTGCACATATGCACGTAAGAAGCGTCCGGTGAGTATTTGATCTCGTCCTTCAGAGGAAGACGCGCGAACTTGTCGGCTTCCGTGGACGCTGCGACGTTGTGCAGGATGCCTTTCTTCAATTCGCCGAGCGCCTTCGCCGTCCACGTCCCCGTGTGAATCAGGTCGACGCGCTTTCCTGGCAAGCAAAGGTTCATGGGCGCCATCGTGAACTGCATGCTCCCGCCGCCCTGCAAAAAGAGCACCGCGTAGTCGTCAGGAATCGCAAGGTGCTTGCGCAAACCCGCTTCCGCCGCCGCAATAATGCTCTCGAATTCCGGCGAGCGGTGGCTCATCTCCATCACGGACATGCCGCTCCCGCGCCAATCGAGCAGCTCCTCTCTAATCCGCTCGAGCACAGGAAGCGGCAAAGCCCCCGGCCCGGCATTAAAATTGTGGACGCGCTTCACGGCGCGCTCTGAAGCTGTAGACGTACTCACGATGATCAATCCTCTCTTACGGGGCAGTCCGGCTGCTCCGGCCTATTTGGCCAGCATTAAAGGATAGCAGATGTGGAAGAGCGGCCAAGCCTCGAGACGCAGCCGACAGGCTAGTGTTGTTTTCGCTTTTCGGGCTCTACACGCCGTCGGCGATAGCGAACTCGACGCGGCGGCGCATCGGGTCGATCCGTTCGGCGCGGACACGCACGCGGTCGCCTAGATGCCAAGCAAGTTCTTTGGGTTTTGCGCCGCGTCCACGACGCGATCCGGGCGCACTACGCCGGCCTTCGCCTCCAGACAGCGCTACCATGGCGTGATCGCGTTCGCGGAAAACGACGCGCCCGCCGGCGGCATCCTCGAGCGCGTTGACAGGCAGCAAACCCTCGACAAATACCTCAAACAACTCAACAAAACATCCAAACTTCTGCACCGAAATAATCAGCGCTTCGTATTCCTCGCCGAGATGCGCTTCCATGAATTGCGCCGTCTTCCAATCCATTAGTTCGCGCTCGGCCCCGTTGGCGCGGCGCTCCGCTTCTGAAGTTTCCGATGCAATTTCCTCAAGCTGCGTCTCCGAATAGAGCGTCGCTTCCACGCCGCGAGCGGCATGGCTTGCCACGGGCGAAGCCGTATGCGGATGCTCCAACGCCCATTTCAACAGGCGATGCACAATCAAATCGGGATACCGCCGTATCGGCGAAGTGAAATGCGTATATTCATCGAATCCCAGCGCGAAATGCCCAAGCGGCTCGGCCGCGTAGCGCGCCTGTTTCAGCGAGCGCAGCATCAGGTAAGACACGATACGCTCTTCCGGTTTCCCAGCTAATTTGCGAAGCAGTCTTTGATAGTGTTGCGGCGTAATCCGCAGCTCTGTGGAACCCGGCAGCGCCACTTTCATGCCGCGCTCGCGTCCGTGCCCGTAGGAATCCGGCCGCCCTGCTTTTGCCGGCGCGGGTACGCGCCCGTGCCGCACGGCAATTTCGCGCTGATGCAAATCCGCAACGCCCAGCGAATAGCCAAACGCTTGCGCTAGCTCCTCGAACTCCAAAACCTTGCGCGCGTCAGGCTTTTCATGGACGCGATGCAAAGCCGCAATCCCCCGTTTCAGCAGGTAACCATCCACCGCGCGATTCGCCGCCAGCATAAACTCTTCAATCAGCCGGTGCGCGATGTTGCGTTCGCTGCGAACGATGTTGGTCATGCGCTGCTGCTCGTCGAATTCGATCACCGGCTCCGGCAAATCAAAATCGATCGAGCCGTGCTCATTGCGCCGCTTGTTGAGCAGCAAGGCAAGTTCCTTCATGTCGCGAAAATGTCGAGCGAGCCCCGCGTACCGCACCGTTGCATCCGCGTCGCCTTCGATCACCTTGTTTACATCCGTGTACGTCATTCGCTCAGCGGAGCGAATCAAGCCCGATGTCATCTGCGCGCTTTGCACGTTGCCCGCAGCGTCGAACTCCATCAGCGCGCTCATCACCAGCCGTTCCTCGCGCGGCTTCAGCGAACACATCCCGTTTGAAAGTGCTTCCGGCAGCATCGGCACCGCGCGATCCGGAAAGTACACCGAAGTGCCGCGCAGCCGCGCTTCCTGATCGAGCGCCGTCCCCGTTCGAACGTAGTGCGCCACGTCCGCAATGTGCACCTGCAAGCTCCAGCCGCCGTCCGCGCGCCGCTCCACGTAAACTGCATCGTCAAAATCGCGGGCCGTCTCACCATCGATCGTCACAATCGGCAGATGACGAAAATCGTGCCGTCCCTCGCGTTCAACGTCGCTCACGGGCTCAGCCCGCCGCTCCGCTTCTTGCATGACGCCGGGAGAAAATTCGTGCGGCAAATGGTGTTTGCGAATGATGATCTCAATATCCACGCCAAGATCGCCAGGCCGACCAAGAATTTCCATCACGCGTCCCGTTGGCGCCGCTCCCCCGCGCGGATAACGCAGCAACTCCACATTCACGACCGCGCCATCGAGTTCAGGCAAGTGCGGCGACCGCCGACCGCGCGCGCCGCCGTCCTTAGCTTCTGCCACTCCCAATTTTGCGCGCAGCGCCGACGTCAGCTCATCTCCAGGAGGAATCTCAATCTCATGCTGAATTCGGTTGTCGTAAGGCAGCACCACATTTCCCCGCGGCCCATACCGAAACAATCCCACTACCGAAGCGTGTGCACGCCCGAGCACGCGCACGATCCGCCCTTCCGCACGCTGCCCGCCACCGCGCGAGCCCGCGACTCGGAAATCCCGTCCGCGGGATTCGCTCACCCGCTGTAATCGAGCCAATACATGATCGCCATGCATCGCATCTTCCACCGCGTCTCGTGGAATAAACACGTCTCCATCCAGCTGCGGCATCGGCACATCCGGCACCACGAAGCCATAACCGTCGTGATGCAGAACGAGCCGTCCTTTCAATTCATCGCGGGCCGCTGGCTCTGAACGGCCGTCTGCCGTCCCCCGCCCGCTCCCCGCCGAACCAATTCCCGCAGACTCCGCCTTGCCGCCCCCGCTTGGGGCAGCCGCAGAGCCTCCGGCTTCTTCCTTCCCTTTACGCCCCGCGAGACGGTACCGCCCCCCCGGCAATTCCTCGATGGCCCCGCGCCTCTTTAATTTAACCAACAGGTTAAATAAGGCCTTGCGGGCGTTCTTTCCCACACGTAAAGCCGCCCCGATTTCATTCGCCGACACTGAATCTCTCGTAACTTGTAGAAAACGCAATATATTATCTGGACTTAAGTGAGATGGACGGCTCATAGGCTAGGCACACGAACCTCGGTGTTCGCTCTGCGACACAGATTTTGTCACTTTTTTGTATTTTTACAGGAACTTTTTTCCTTAAACCGGGATTAATAGATAGGCCAACACACGACCGGCTGGCCGCCCTCCGTCAGGCTGGCCGGACATCCCCGAAAGGGGATCTGAGGAGGCGGGACGACCTGGCCCGCCTCCTCTTTTTATTTCCTTAGCACTAACAATAATTTACAGCGACGTGATTCGAATTGTTTCCGCGCACGCCGTATGAAGCCGCTTGCCGCGCATGGTCTAATTCAAATTGAGTGATGAAACCTTCGAGGAGAGCTACAAGACCGAAGAATTTACAGTCGAAGCCGCTGAACAAGACCCATCGCGTCAACCTCGATAAGATGCTGGCCTATATGAGTCTTGGCAGAAAAGGCCGGAACGACACTCCCCACAAGAAGAAACTGCATTGGCCGACGCTTCCCTTCGGATAAAGCACGGTGAAGCTAGCTGAGTTGATTTACAACCGCGTGCGGGAATCGCCATTCGCCATCAGACATTGGAACTAGGACTATCGCGATGAGTGAAAAACGGAGTCGCGCAATCGGGGCAATCTAGCGAAATGACTCGATGCAACGGAATGTGCAGGACGTATTCAGGCCACATCAAGCAGATGGTTCGTTTGCACTGGGGGCACTGGCAAGTTTGAGAAGCCAAAGTTTCAGAACTTCCGACACAAATGCGGGAACGCAATGCGGTCAAGACTGGTTTCATAAAATCCTCAAGGTAGGGAAACAGTAAGCGGCTGGTGAGAACCGTCTAGACGAATTGAGAGAAAATAAGGACGCTGCCCGATGTGGGCACATCGATAAGTGTCCACGAGGGATAAGTGGACACATCCGAGCAGGCCAACCTTGAGGGGATACTCAAGCGAGAAACAAGACGGCGGCGATCGATTGAAGAGAAGCGACGAATCGTCGAAGAGACACAGCTTGCGACGCCCGCTTATTGTGGGTTGAGAATATGCTGAGCCACTTTTATTCCCACCGATTTGGATGTTGATTACGCGAGAATAATGGGAAGGCGGTGATTCGACTGCTGGGAAGTAAAGAAATTGGAGCTCTTACTTTAAATCGACTAAAATAGGCTGGATATCAACAGACCTGCTTTGGGGCACACTTCAGGCGTACACCTTCACGAATGGGAAACTTGCGAACGGCTAAGTGACGATCACTATGCCTTTCATAGCTACCAATCCTAGCGCCTTCCCTGCCGCTTGTCAATAGTAACCGTAACTCATTAACATTAAAGCACTTCCCAGACAATCCTGTAAATATGGTGGAGCTTTGGTTTATGAACCGTCAGCGTATAGGAATTGTCAGTAGCATCCTTCCGAAACTGGTGCGGATGACTCTTCAGGTCAAATTCCGAGCTATTTTGATCTTGCATTGCCGGACGCGGCTCAACCCGGTAATTCTTTGGGAACTCCACTACCAATGTAAGCAAATCGCAGGGGTGAACCACGTGTAATGTCAACGCTCTCAATCGGCTCGATTTTTCCCGGATAATATTCGGTGTACTTCGCGCGTTGCATGCAGAGACTGCCTCGCACGGTGCAGGTGAACCAGAGGTCGATGGGATCGGCGCGCTGTCGAAGAACTTGGTGTAGTACCAACTGCCCCTCGTAGATCGTTTTTAACTTATTCTCATATTTGACACTGGCTATGGAGGCGTGATCGTATTCGAAATCCAGGATCTCACCGTTCGGCGCGGAGCTCATGCCAAAGGCGATGTTGCGCAGTTCGCGACCGGGGCTGTCCACCACGAGCCGGAGCCGCTTATGAGTGACTGAGAACGTTCCCTCCATATCCACAACACGGGTGATGGCGCGAAACTCCTCCATTTTGTATCCCTTGTCACTCGGCTTAAAGAGTGGAAACTGCTGGGGTTCGGGAAAATAAGGAACGTACTCCTTGTCATTGTTGGCCTTCCAGCGTTGTACCTCGAGCAAATTCGCGGTGGGGAATATCGTTAACACGTTGAAATTGTTTCCCTCTCCGCTTTGCTCTTCCACCACCGGGCAAGTTGCGGTACCAGCACCTAGAACAGTGTAGTGGCGTCCTTCGTCGTAGTAATGCTTCAGGGAATGAGGGAAGTGCTTGTGCCCGTGAAGGACGATATTAATCTCCACCTCCTGGAAAAGGTTAATCACACGTCTGGCATCCAGCAGCTGCATGAACTGTTCCTGGCCTCCCGCTTCGATTGGATGTGGATGGTGATGAACCACGCCGATCTTCACAAAGGTGTCGAAATCGGGGCGAAGCTTCTTGAGCTCCTCGTTTTCCTCACGTAGCCAGTCTCGCTGGGCTATTCCTACCTCACCTTCGGCGACTCCCTTGTGCACTTTCAGGGTCGAATCTAAGCAATAGAACACCAGCTTGCGACCGGGATCTACAATCCTGAAGAAGGACTTGCGCGCCCGAACATTTTCCTCAGAGAAGAACTCTTTTAGAAAATAGTGAAATTCTTTGAGACGTTGAAAGACTTCGTCGCTCCTCGGAAACAGCCGCACGTCATGGTTTCCGGGAATCACTAGTACTTGGTCCTTGACGCTGATGCCGGCGTCAGCGAACAGCTTCCGAAGTTTCTCCGCTGCGGGTCGAAAATTGCCTGTCCGGCACTTATTAACGATGTCACCGGAAAGCACCACGTAGGCTGGCTTTATTTTCCTCAGGGCATTTTGAAGGCCTTCAAGAAGCTTCGGGTCTTCAGTGTTGCGATACCATCGGCGGCGGTAAGTGCTGCGCCAGAAGAAATCATTGCCCAGATGGACGTCAGAAACATGTGCAATGGTGAAAGAGTCCAAGGTCCCCCTCCGTGCCAACATCTCTGAGACAGGTTTAGTACTCTTAATTAATGAGCAGAAGGGCGAGGAAGAAGAGATCAGAGATGAACGGGAATTCTCTTGGTGTTGTTCTTTCCCCTGGGGGTTTGGCTG